>Ga0315316_10002970_pt1 | contig 12286 bp, 8 predicted proteins | sample M160m3416metaG_FD_203702 | JGI IMG/M metagenome (GOLD analysis project Ga0315316, IMG submission 203702) | Ammonia-oxidizing marine archaeal communities from Monterey Bay, California, United States - M1 60m 3416 | ecosystem: Environmental > Aquatic > Marine > Intertidal zone | place: USA...
CGCGTCTCGGGCAGGCCCTTCCCGGACTTCGTTCGCGAGCGCATCCTGGAGCCGCTCGGCATGCGCGACACGGACTTCTGGGTCCCGCCGCAGAAGCGCTTCCGGGCGGCCCGTCTGCAGTCGCTCGGGCGCGTCCCCGCGTCCTGGATCCCGCCGATGGATGCGATCCCGGGCTTCGTCTCGGGCGCCGGGGGCCTCCACTCCACCGTCGACGATTACCTGAAATTCGCGCGCATGCTGCTCGGGGACGGTCGCCTGGGGGATGTGCGTCTGCTCTCGCCCGAGACGGTCGAGATGATGAGGACGAATCGGTTGACCCCCACGCAGCGTGAAGGCCTTCCCTTCGGCGGACCCGAGGGCTACTGGGCGGGACAGGGCTTCGGGGTCGGCCTGGCCATCAAGGACGACCCGGACCTGTTCACGCCGGAGCTCGGCATGGCTTCCGTCGGCTCGTTCGGCTGGCCCGGCGTCTTCGGCACCTGGTGGGAGGCCGACCCCGAGAAAGACCTGATCCTGATCTACCTGGTGCCCGGCGGCGACGCCAAGCCCGGGCGCTGGGCGTTTCAGCGCAGCGCCTATCGCGCCCTCGCGGACTGAGGCCCACGAGCGCGTGGTGTCTACGCGCTCGGTGAACGCCGGAACCGCCCGTGGCGGGTCGCCACGGCGGTGGTGAGGAGCAGTAGCCCGATGAGTCCGTGGGTTGCGTTCGGCATGAGCGAGGGCACGGGCGTTACGTCGGCGTCGACGGTCCAGACGAAGAGGCCCTTCTCGATGTCGCAGCCAATCACGGTTCGGCTCGGGAAATAGGGGTAGACCGACCAGAGTCCGTTGTAGCGGGCCGCGTCGTCTTCGGGGTAGGTGTCGAAATAGGCGATCTCGGACATCGCGAGGGGGTCGCTGGCGTCGAGCAGGCGGAAGCCGCTGCGGTAATTCGCCTGATAGATCCGATCGTCCCGGGTGTAGAGGTTGTGGTCTCGGGCGTCCGTCACGTTTTGGAAGATCGCAACCTGGGTCGGGTTCGAGAGGTCTTGCACGTCGACGACGCGCGTCGTGGTCGCAAAGTGCTGGCTGCCCTCGTCGACCTCGTCGTTGAAGTAGACGTAGCGGCGGTCGGGGGAGAGCCAGCCCTGATGGCCGTAGGAGGCGGGGTGGGAGAAGATCGGCGCCTGGCTGAGGTCGATCGAGCCGATCGTCGTCACGTTGGTCGGGTCGCTCACGTCGACGATTTCGATGCCGGGAGCGCCGCTGCCCGGCGTGTTGTTGGCATAACAGAAAGCGACCTCGACACCGGCGTAGGGGGCCTCGGTCCAGGTCGTGACCTGGACGTCGTGGCAATAACGACCGCTCCAGCTGCCGAGGTAGGCCGGGGCGGCAGGGTTGGCGAGATCGTAGATGCGCAGTCCCTGAATCGGGTAGCTGCCGCCGCCCGCGCGATAGAGACGACCGCTCTCCGCGTTGATCGCCACGTTGTGGGAGGCCGCCGTGCCCGGGCCGGTCAAGACGGCGCCCATGTCGGTCAGGACGCCGCTGTCGATCGCGGAAAGGTCGTAGACCTGGATGCCGCCGCCGCCCTCGCTGACGATGTACGCGTAGTCCTGATAGGTCTTGATGTCGCGCCAGTCGCTCTGGGCGCCGGGGAGATGGGTGAGGATCTGGGCGTTGCCGGGGTTCGTGATCTCGGCGACGCCGGTCCCCGTGTCGACGCCGATGAACGCGTACTCGCGGCCCGAGGGCGAGGTGTAGCCCCAGCAATCCGTGCCGTCGGTGGCGGTGGGGTCGAACTCGTCCAGCGGTAGCCAGCTGCGCAGGGTCACGCCCGAGGACTGAAAGGCGATGCTGGGGCTGCCGCCGTCGGACTCGCGCCAGGGGTCACCCACGTAGGGGTCCTGGTTGTCGGCCTCGAATTTGGCGTCCGGGTGGGCGCTCTGCGCGCTCCAGAGACCGCCGCCATTGGGATCGGGGTCGAGGTCGGGGCCGGGGGGACAGGCGCTCGCGAGGGGGGCCTGTGCCAGGAGCGCGGCGGCGAAGAGTCCAAGGGCGGCGGCGATTTCGCTCGGGCGGGTCGTGGGTCGCAAGGCCGGGCTCCTCGAGTGGCTGCGTCGGGGGCGTACGTCGCCCGCCTTGCCCTGCATCCTGGGGGAACTGCCCCCAAAAGTCCATCGAAGAGTCGTGATCGGATGCCCCGACGTTTCGCTAGACCGCTTTCTGGGACCCGGGACGAGACCGGCCCCCGATCGTTTGATCGGAGGCCGGTGGACGGGAGGGAACCGCGGGAGTGACCGGTCCGCGGCTCCCCTCTCTGGGGCTGTGGGTCAGGGTCGCTGCACCTCCTCGGAGCACCCGAAGGCGTCACAAATTTGATACGTCGCGCCTTCGGTGGGCCGTCGATCGACCCATCGCCCGTCGTTTCGGGTCCGACGTAGGAGCTCGCCATCCCGGCGGACCTCGACCCTGCGTCCGCTTGCATTCCCCCATTCGAGTCGGACACGCTGGTTGTTGCGTCGGGAGACGAGCGCCAGCGTGATCGGTTGCGGGTTGTCCGCGTCGGGCCGTTGGATCACCTCGGAGCAGGTGACTTCGTCACAGATCTGATACTCCGCGGTGGGCGTCGGGGAGCGGTCCACCCAGCGTCCGTCGTTACGCGTGCGGCGCAGGAACTCGCCGTCGCGGAAGACCTCGACTCGGCGCCCGTTGGCGCCGCTCCAGGTCAGCCGCATGCGCTGGTTGTGCCGGCGGGGCTTCAGCTCGAGGCTGATCGGCTCCGCCTCGGGCGGGGCCTCGACCGTGATGATGACGCTGGCCGTGCTCGACTCGCCCTGCGCGTCCGTCACCACCAGGCCCACCATGTAGTCCCCGGGCTCCGTGAAGGTCCGCTCGACGACGGGCTCGTCGAAGAGGGGCGGCGCGTCCTGGAACTGCCACTCCCAGGCCACGATGCCCTGGTCGTCGGTCGAGCTCGTCCCGTCGAAGACCACCACCAGGGGAGCGGGGCCGCCGCTCGCGCTCGTGACGATGCTCGCGACCGGGGCTTCGTTGGGCGGAGTCCCGCCACCGTCATCGTCGGACAGGTAGCTGACCGACAGGTTCGCCCCCTCGAAGGCCGCGTAGGCGTGGATCATCACGAAGTAGTCGACGGGAGCGCCTGGATCAGGCTCTCCGCAGAATTCTTCGTTGCCGACGATCCAGGATCGACAGTCATAGCTACCGGTCGTCGGTCGAGCGCCCCGCATCAGGTAGAGGTCGGCGTCGCCACTGCCGCCGCTGAGGGTGACGGAGAGTTCGCGCGCGCCCTCGGTGAGCGGGATTCGGAAATAGCTCGCCTCGCCGGCGGCCTGGGCCATCGCGGACACCGTGTCGCCATTGCCCAGGTCCGGGACATCCGGTTCGGGCTCGGGCTCGGGCTCCGGAGGCTCCCCGATGCCGTCGCAGCCCTGGCTGCGGAGCAGATCGTCCGCCTCCGCGGTGCGAATCAGGCCGTGGCCGAAATTCGAGTCGCGGCCGCTCGAACCGAGATCCTCGGCGGAGAGGGCGAACGCGTTTCGGATCTGGACGGCCGTGCAGTCCGGGTGGAGTCCCCAAAGCAGCGAGGCCGCACCGACCACGTGGGGCGTCGCCATCGACGTCCCGCTGTAGTAGGCGTAGTCACCGTTCAGCACGGTCGAGAGGACCGCCACGCCGGGGGCGGCGAGCTCGACGAACTCGTTGCGTGTCGAAAAACCGGCGAGCTCTTTTTGCGAGTCGACGGCGGCGACGCTCACCACCGATGCGTAGCTGGCGGGGTAGCTCAGTGACGAGTCTCCGCTGTTGCCGGCGGCGGCGATCGAGAGGACGCCGGGGCGGGAGGAGGTGCCCGCCGCCGCAGCGGCGAAGGCCTGTTCCTCGAAGGGACTGGCATAGCCCCCGCCCAGGCTCATGTTGATGACGTTGGATCCCGCATTGACGCACGAGTCGAGCGCGGCGATCAGATCGGAGCTCCAGGTCCACTGGCCATCGTCGTCGAAGACCTTGACGACATGGATGCTGAGACCCGGGTTGCGGTCGACGCCTACGACGCCGATGTCGTTGGAGACGGCGGCGATGGTGCCCGCGACGTGGGTTCCGTGCGAATCCCCCGGAGCGTCCCACGCGCCGGTCGAGGGTTGGGCCTCCCCGGTCACCACGGCGGCGCTGCTCGGCAGGTCCGGGTGGCTCTTGTCATAGCCCGAGTCGATGATGCAGACCTTCCGCGGCACGCTCGTGCTGACGTCGAGCTGGGCCGCGTGGGCCTGGATCAGGTCGATGCCGTAGGGCGTCGATTCGGCGAGCGAATAGCGCCGCTGATCGAATTGCAGCCGCTCGAGGTAGGGCGAGGCGATCAGGTCGATCACCTCGGATCGGGTCAGATTCGCCGCCATCAGGCGCGTGCGGGCCACGTGGCGGAAGCGGGCCGTCCGCTTGCCGACGGCCATCTTGGAGGCGACGGCCGCGGATTTTCCGGCCTTGTACTGAATGATGTATCGGTCCGTGGCTTGGGCGTGGGCGGCAGCGGCCAGACACATCGAGACGACGAGGGTCAGGGCCAGGAGGACGGCGGCGGAGTAGGACCGGGGACGTGAGATTTGATCGGGCATCGGGGTTCCCCTTTGGTGTGTGATGCATCACTTGAGCGGGAACTCCGGGGAATCATTGAGTGACGTCCGTCACAGCTGCGTATTTTTCCTTTCAATTTGCAAGCTTTGCCGGCGCGTGCATGCGCAACTGGACCTATCCCCAGCGCGCAGGAGAGCGACCAGAGTGGCGGCGGCGATGGGGATTCGGGTCGTCTTCGGTCGCGGGCGGGCTTCAGGTCGCAGGCGGGGCCTCGCGCTCCAGTAAACGCTCCAGCAACACGGTGTAGATCGGCATGCCGCCGAGGCCATGGGCGACCAGGGTGGCCGGCACGCAGGTGAGGACGATCGGCAGCAGCTGCGCATAACTGCCGGTCAGCTCCATGGCGAGCACGATCCCGGTGATCGGCGCGCGGACGGTGGCAGAGAAGAGCGCCCCCATGGCCGCGACGGTGAAGACCTGGCCCGGTACGGAGAGATCCGGAAAGAGGCCGTGGGCGGTTTGTCCGAACCAGAGCCCGAAGAGGGTCCCCAGGGCGAGCATGGGCGCGAAGATGCCGCCGGGGGCGCCCGTGCCGTAGCTCAGGATCGTCAGCCCGAATCGGCCGAGGAAGAGCAGCAGGAGCGAAATTGTCGTTAGGCCGCCGGCGAGGGCATGTTCGATCAGTCGCTCGCCGCCGCCGATGAACTCGCCGAACTCGAGACCGAGCACGCCGACCGCAGCGCCGATGCTGGCGGCGAAGAGGAGTCGGCGTGTTTCGTTCCAGGTCGCCGACCGGTCGACCATCGCGACCAGCGCCTGGTTGAAGGCGAAGCCGACGCTGCCGAGCAACACGCCGAGGAGCGGGAAGATCCAGAGCATGGCGAGGGGAGGAGCCGGGATCGGGGCCATGGGCAAGACGGCCGAGCCCCCCATCAGCAGCCGAACCACGATATCCGACGCGGCGCAGGCGAGTAGGATGGCCTGGACGGAGATCGCGTTGTAATGGAAGTGGGGGCGCATTTCCTCGATCACGAAGAGCATGCCTGCCAGCGGCGCGTTGAAGGCGGCCGTGAGCCCGGCGCCGGCGCCGGCGGCCAGCAAGACGTGGGCGCGCTCTTCGCCCAGTCCGAAACGATCGCTGAGCATCCGGCCCAGGGCGGCGCCCATCTGGACCGTCGGCCCCTCGCGCCCGAGCGCCAGACCCGAACCGATCGCCAGGGCGCCGGCCACGAACTTGACGGGCAGGAGCCGGCGCCAACGCACGGGGCGCAGGCCATCGAGCGCGCCCTCGACCTCCTGGATACCGCTGCCCCCCGCCTCCGGCGCGAAGCGACGCACGAGCCAGACCGCGCTCGCGGCGAGCCCAGCGGAGACCGCCGCCGCCAGCCAGACGCTCGGCTCGGCCCCGCCGAAGGCACCCGCGTCGAAGCGCGCACGGAGATCGCCGAGGGCCTCGAGCGTGGCGTGGAATGCGCCGCCCACCAGCCCGGCCAGTCCCCCGACCGCGAGGGCCCAGAGCAGGAGCGGCCCGTCCCGGCGCTGGGCTTCGAGGAAGCGCCCGAGACGTCGCGGGTTCGGCATCGCGACCGGCATGGTCGGCTCTTCGGCGGGCGTCGTCATGGGGGGCGGGTGCTCAGGCGGCCGACGCCGTCACGATCATGCGGCCCATCTCGCGTCGCTGCGGATAGTGGTCGGCGGCCGCGAAATGCCAGGTCGTACGCTCGTCCCAGAGCCCCACGTCGCCGGCCGACCAGGTGTGTCGGAGCTGACGGTTGGGACTCTCGATGAATCCGAAGAGCGTCTCGAGGAGCGCGTCGCTCTCGCTCTCGGGCAAGCCCACGACGCGCCGTGTGAACTGGCGGTTCACGTAGAGGTAACGGCGGCCCGTGGAGGGGTGGCGTCCGACGATCGGGTGCTCGGTCCCCGGGTAGGCGGCTTGGAGCTTGCGGGTCAGCTCGAGCCCGACCTTCTCCGTGAACGCCTCGCCCGCGCCCGAGTCGTGCACGGCCGAGAGGTCGGCGATCCGCTCACGCAGCGCCTCGGGCAGCGCGTCGTAGGCATCGGAGGTGCTCGCCCAGAGCGTGTCGCCCCCGTAGGCTGGGATCTCGATGGCGCGCAGGGTGCCGATCACCGGGGGGACCGTGTCGAAGCTGACGTCGGTATGCCAGCGATCCTGGTAGGGCCGGCTCTCGCGCGAGTCGACGATCCGTTCGACCCGGGCCTCGCTCGAGCCGTAGAGACGCCCGAGCGGGTGCAGATAGGGCCTGCCGAAGCGGCTCGCGAAGGCGGCCTGGGCGTCGTCGTCCAGGTGCTGGTCGGGGAAGAGCAGCACACCGTGTTCGAAGAGTGCGTCTCGTAGCGCGTCGAAGGTGGGCTGGGGCAGGGACTTCGACAGCTCGATCTCCGTGACCTCGGCACCGAGGCTGCCGGTGAGTCGGCGGAGCACAAAGGGCGGCATCGGGGCGTTCTCCTAGCGCTCTTCGAGGAAGGTCTTGAGCGGCTGGTCCCGCCACGCGGCGGCGCTGAACTTTTCGTCGTAGGGGACATAGTCGGAGGTGCGAGCGGCCTCGACGACGTCGCCCATGACGGTGACCCGCTGGATCACGCGCTCACCTTCGAAGTCGTTGAGGACATGATGCTGGGTACAGCGATTGTCCCACATCGCGATCGTTCCCGGTTGCCAGTGGTAGCGGACCGTGAAGCGGTCTTCGGTGGCGTGGCGTGTCAGATAGGCGAGCAGGCTTTCGCTCTCGGCCGAGTTCATCTCGACGATGCGGCGGGTGAAATGCTCGTTCACGAAGAGCGATTTGCGGCCGGTGACCGGGTGTCGCCGGACGACCGGGTGGATCGCTTTGCGCTCCGGGGCCAGATGAGGGCTGGCGTCGTGAAGCGCGGAGAGGCCTTCGCATAGGTCCCGCATGGGCGGGGAGAGCCCTTCGTAGGCCTTGTACATGTTGGCCCAGAGGGTGTCGCCCCCGACCTCGGGGCAGGTCTTCATCTGCAGGATCGCGTAGATCGAGGGCTCGGCCTGACAGGTCAGGTCGCTATGCCACTCATCTGCGACGGCGCCCGCGCCGCCCACCGCGCGCAGCTCGAAGAACTCGGGTCGCTCGGCATCGAACGAGAGGTTGGGATGGCCTTCGAGGTGGCCGAAGAGGCGGCCGAAGGCGATGTGCTCGTCGGGTGTGAGGTGCTGGTCCGGGAAGAAGAGGACCAGATGCTCGTGGAGCAGGTCGAGTAGCCGGTCGGCGTCCTCGGCCCCCGCTTCGGTCAGGGCGAGGCCGCGGACCTCGGCGCCGAGGGATCCCGAGAGGCGGGTCACCTCGAGCGGGGCGGAAGGCTCTTCTCGTTCGAGGGCGCTGGCCATGGGGCGGCCTCCTTATCAGGGCGTTCCCACCCAGCATAACGCGGCTCGAGCGGTTCCGGTGGGGCTCATGGGGGGCCACCGGGGAAGGCTGGGGCCAAAAATGTGTCAAGAATTCAGAGATTTGCTGCGATTTCTGCCGCCTCGCTCCCACCCAGAAGCGAGGAGGTACGCCATGAACCGTGAGACGCGAGATCGACCGTTCCGGATTCCGCTTCGAGTCGCCCTTGGGGCGCTTCTGCTGGCCAGTGGGGGCTTGGTCGCGGGACAGGCCCACGCGACCTCGTTTGCGTTCGACCCAGGCCCGTCGCCCGTCACGATCGAGACGATCTGCGAGGGGGATTGTGGGTCGTTACCCCTCGTCGCGACGGACGGGGGCGAGCCCTTTGATTTCGAGTACGGCGCGCGGTTGGAATCGAGCGGCCTGCTGGACCTCTTCGTCGAGTCGTCGGGCAACGTCTTTTTGCTCGGGCCCTTCGCTTTCGACCCCGCGGCGACGGTGTGGCTGCGCGGTAGCGAGATCAGGATCCGGAACTCAATCATCGAGGTCGGCCGGATCGAGCTGGAGACGGGGGTCGACGTGGGGACGCTCCCGCCCCTGGTCCCGCCCCCGCCGAGCCTGCCGCCGCCGCCGGGCGGTTCGGGCATCATCGTGTCGGCCGGGGGACTCGTCACGTCGACGGCGTCGGACGGACCGGCCGACGCGGACTGCGCGAGCAGCGCCTGCTACCAGCGCACGATCGCGCGCGAGGGCGACATCTATCTGGACGTCACGGGCGTCGTGTTCTCGCGGCTCAAGGTCTGGGCTGGGGGCGCGATCCTGCTCGACGAGGACCCGTCCCTGCGCGCTGTGCCCGAACCCGGGATGGCGCTCCTCCTGGGGCTCGGCTTGGCCGTGCTGGGAGCTCGCCGCCCCAATTCGTCCCGCCGCTGATTCTCTCTCGGGTGTCCGCGCTGCGCTCCGAAGCGGATCCTCTCTGTCGGACCGGCGCTGCGCTCCGAAGCGGATCCTCTCTGTCGGACCGGCGCTGCGCTCCGAAGCGGATCCTCGCTAGCGTGTCGGCGCGGCGCGCGTTCCGGGCGTCGACGGGAGGAGACCACGAGCCATGAGCGAATCACTGGGCGCGATCGTCGTCGGGACGGGCTTCGGCGTGCTGACGCACCTGCGCGCCCTGCGGAAGGCGGGCTTCGACGTCAAGGCGCTCGTCGGGCGCGACGGCGAGAAGGCGCGGCGCCGCGCCGAGCAGATGGGGGTGCCACTCGGCCTCGACTCGCTCGAGCAGGCGTTGGCCCTGCCCGGAGTCGACGCGGTCGCCGTCTCGACGCCGCCCCATAGCCACGCCGAGATCGTGCTCGCGGCCGTCGCGGCGGGCAAACACGTGGTCTGCGAGAAGCCCTTCGCGCGCGACGCCGACGAGGGACGCCGCATGTGGCAGGCCGCCGAGGCCGCTGGGGTCGTCCATCAGCTGGGCTGTGAGTTCCGCTGGGCCACGGGGCAGGCGCTCGCCGCCCGCGCGCTCGCCGAGGGCGTGATCGGCACGCCGCGACTCGCGACCTTCCTCTTCCACATGCCGGCGCTGGCCGCGCCCGACGCGGGTGTGCCCGATTGGTGGCGCAGCGAGGCCGAGGGGGGCGGTTGGCTCGGCGCCTATTGCTCCCACCTGATCGATCAGATCCGCGTCAGCGCGGGCGAGTTCACGGGGGTGAGTGCGTCGCTCCAGGGCGTGGCCGAACGCAGCGAAGCGACGCCCTGGACGGCCGAAGACGCCTATACGATCCATTTTCGGACCGAGTCGGGCCTCGAGGGCATGCTCCAGAGCACGGCCGCCGCGCGCGGCCCCTTCGCCGCCTGCACGCGCTTCGTCGGCAGCCGGGGCACGCTCTGGATCGAGGGCGACACGGTCGGGGTGGCGGACGCGAGTGGCGAGCGCACGCTCGAGATTCCCGAAGACCTGCGACTGCCGCCGCCGGATCCGCCGCCGGGCGAACTGCTCTCGACGGCCTACGACATGCTCCACTCCATGGGCATCGACCTGGGCCCCTATACCCGGCTCTACGAGGCCTTCCGCGATCGTATCCAGGGTCGGTCCGTCGAGGCGGATCCGCGCCCGCCGACCTTCGAGGACGGGTTTGCCGTTCAGAAGGTGCTCGACGCCATCCGGCGCTCGTCGCGAGAAAAGGTCTGGGTCGAGATCGACTGAGCGTCCCCGGTCCCGAGTTAGTTCAGCGTTGGCTTGTGCTGAGCCAGCGCGTCCCGGCGCTTTCGGATCGGCCCCGCGGAGGGGTCCTCGGGCATCAACTCGAGGAAGCGGCCGTAGTCGTCGATCGCTGCCATCACGCAGTCGAGTCGCTCGAGCAGCATGCCGCGGTCGCGATATTCCAGGGCGGCGTCGGGGGCGAGCGTGAGGATCCGGTCGAAGCAGCCGAGCGCCGCGAGGCCATCGCCTTGGCGCAGGTAGAGCATCTTCAGGTTGTTGAGCATGCGGACGTAGATGTCGTGGGCCGTGACGGGCCGGAGCCACTGTTGGTCCAGGTCGATGTGTTCCCCGGCGGCGGCGCGAATGCGCTCGGCACAATCCTCGACCGAGAGCGATCGGCCGAAAAAGGGATCGACGATCACCTCGCGGTCCGGCGCGTCCGCGACCCCGACGACCTTGGCCAGGAAATGGCCCGGGAAGCCGATGCCATAGGCCTCGAGCCCGAGGCGTCGCGCGACCTCGACATAGACGACCGAGAGCGTGATCGGCAGCCCTCGGCGGCGTGTCAGGACCTCGTCGAGGAAGCTGTTGCGGAGGTCGTCGTATTGCTCCTGGTTGCCGCGGAAGCGCTCGATCTCGAAGAGCGCGTGGTTCAGCGCCGAGACCTCGGCCCGCGGCGTGCCGGCTGCCTCGACCAGGGGACGCGCGCGCTCGGCGATCTCGCCCATCGCCTCGAGGCTGAGATCGACGTCGATTTCGGGTCGGACCTCGGCGGCCAGGACGAGCGCCCCTTCGGCCAGCCCCTGCTGGCTCTCGGGTTGGGTCGCCAATGCCTGGAATCGATCCGAGATCTCACTCTGCACGGGCGAGAGCCTAGTCAATCTCGGGAGCCCGGGACCACCTCTTGCTCGAGGCGCTCACCGTCGCGTTCGATCACCAGCACGACGGGCTCTCCCACGGTCATGGCCTCGAGGGCGTAGGTGTAGTCGTAGAGATTTTCGATCGGGCGGCCGTCGGCCTCGACGATCCGGTCTCCGCGCCGCAGCCCGGCCTTCTGGGCGGGGCCTTCGGGCGCGACCCCGGAGAGCAACACGCCCACGACGTCCGTGCGCGCGTAGTCGGGAATCGTCCCGAGAAAGACCCGGAAGCCCCCCCCGCCCCCCCGCGCCGCGGTGGGCTCCGTCTGGGTGCGATAGGCGGGGGGCGCGTCGGCCCGCCCGAGCGCCTCGGCCACCCGCAGGAAGAGTGCACCGATCCGGGCCGTGCCCTCGAGGTCAAGGAGATCGGCCGTGTCGCGGGGCGTGTGGTACTCGGAGTGGACGCCCGTGAAGGCCGACAGAATCGGCACCCCGTTCTGGTAGAAGCGGGTCGCATCGGTCGGCACGTAGCTGTCCTGCTGGGGGTGGATCGAGAGCCCGACGGGCGCGGCGGCGGCCTCGAGCAGCCCGGCCCAGGCCGGGCTCGAGCCGAGGCCGTGGATCACCAGGTCTTCGCGCAGTCGGCCGACCATGTCGAAATTCAGGTAGGCCACGGGGCCCGCCGCATTCGAGTGGGGGTTCACGTGGGCGGCCACCCAGGCGTCGGAGCCGAGCAGGCCGAGTTCTTCGCCGGACCAGGCCGCGAAGAGGAAATCTCGCGCGCCGAGCTCGAAACCCTCGCGCTGGCGCGCGGCCAGCGCCTCGGCCAGCTCGATCAGCAGGGCCGTGCCCGAGGCGTTGTCGTCGGCGCCGGCGTGGATCTGACCCGACTCGCTGGCATCGGCCAACGAGCTCGAGCCCTCGCCCCGGCCCAGGTGGTCGTAATGTGCCCCGAGCACGATCGTCTGTGCGCTCGGCGCTGCGCCGAGTTGGAGTCGGCCTAATACGTTCACGCCCTCGGCGCGCTCGGTTCGCAGGTCGACCTCGGCGGCGAGAGTGACGCCCTCGAGCGAGAGCGGCAGGGGGCTCGCCCCGCCGTGGGCTTCGCGCGCCGAGGCGTGCGTCCCGTCCTGTGTCGCGTGGGCGAGGCCCGCTCGTGCGTGCGCGTGCGCGGGGGGCGCGTGCGCACTCGGCGTCGCCGCGGGCGCCCGGACCCGCGCGGCGGCCGCGGCCTGGAGCGTGGCGAGGTCGAGCCCCGTCCCCTCGAGCAGCCGCTCGGCGGCGGTGTCGGAGAGCGA
>Ga0315316_10002972_pt1 | contig 12275 bp, 13 predicted proteins | sample M160m3416metaG_FD_203702 | JGI IMG/M metagenome (GOLD analysis project Ga0315316, IMG submission 203702) | Ammonia-oxidizing marine archaeal communities from Monterey Bay, California, United States - M1 60m 3416 | ecosystem: Environmental > Aquatic > Marine > Intertidal zone | place: USA...
GTACCTCTTTCTCTCTTGGTATCAGGTTTCTTCAAAAAGAGCTTCGTGATCCTATATACTCAATTTACGGTTTTGTTCGTTTTGCTGACGAAATTGTTGATTCATTCAATGGTTTCAATAAAGAGGACTTATTAGAGCGATTTACCAAAGAAACATATATGGCTATTGAAGAAGGAATTTCACTTAATCCTATTTTAAATTCATTTCAAGAAGTAGTAAACAAATATCAAATACCTCTTGAACTCATTAATACATTCTTAAAATCTATGGAAATGGATTTGGACAGAAAAGCTTATAACAAAGATTCCTATGATGAATACATTTTGGGATCTGCAGAAGTTGTGGGTCTAATGTGCTTGAAAGTCTTTCTTGAAGGTGATAACCAGGAATATGATAAGCTAAAAAAATATGCTATGAAATTAGGCTCAGCTTTTCAGAAAATCAACTTCTTAAGGGATTTAAATGAGGATTATAATGAATTGGGCAGAACGTATTTCCCGGGTATAAACCTAAATGAATTCAATAATATCGTCAAAAAAGATATTGAAAAAGATATTGAGCTGGATTTTGCTCTTGGCTATAAGGGTGTCTTAATGCTTCCGAAAAAAGCAAGATTCGGCGTTTATATGGCTTATAAATATTATTTCAAGCTTTTCAAAAAAATTAAAGGGACCAATGCCGAAGTTATTTTAGAAGAACGAGTGCGAATTCCAAATAGGAAAAAAGCAAGAATCCTTGTGACATCTTATGTTAGACATAATCTTAATATGCTTTAGTGATGATTGAAGTTCAATTGGTCGATTCCAGTGATCAGCCCACCGGAGCAATGGAAAAATTAGAAGCCCACAAAAAGGGTTTACTTCATAGGGCTATATCTGTACTTATTTTTAATTCTAAAGGAGAAATGCTCCTTCAAAGAAGGGCGCTACACAAATATCATTCGCCGGGTCTGTGGACCAATACTTGCTGTAGTCATCCATACCCTAATGAAGACTCAAAAGAGGCTGCTGAAAGAAGGCTCAAAGAAGAAATGAATATCGAAACTTCTTTAAACTTTGTGTTTAAATTTACGTATAATGCGTCCTTCTCAAATGGACTCATTGAAAACGAATTGGATCATGTGTTTATTGGCTATTCAGATGAAACTCCACACCTAAATACAGATGAAGCAGTTGCTTTTAAGTGGATTGATTTAATAGCGCTAAGAGAAAGCATTCAAAATTCTCCAGAGCTTTACACCGTATGGTTCAAAATCATAATAAATGATTATTTTGATCAAATAGAATCTCAATTGTAATGAAAGTCTGTAGAAGAGTAAGCTTTAATTCTGCCCATAGATTGTATCGAAAAGATTGGTCAGATGAAAAAAACAATAGTGTTTTCGGCAAATGCAACAACCCCAATTTTCATGGCCACAATTACGTAATGGAGGTTTGGATTGATGGTGAAGTTGATCATGAAACGGGATACGTTATTGACCTAAAGATTTTAAAAAAAATAATCAACGAAGAAATTGTAGAGCGATTCGATCATAGAAATCTAAATTTAGATTGCACACAATTTGAAAATCTTATTCCTACAGCAGAAAATATAATTATGGTAAGCTGGAAGCTTTTGAGGGCTAAACTTGATGAAAAATTTAAGCTCAAGCTTAAATTATGGGAAACTGAAAACAACATCTTTGAATACGAGGGTTATTAAGCTCTACATCAAACGGAAAAGATGAAATCAGAACATGTAATATTTTGGCACAGGAGAGACTTAAGGATTCACGACAACGCAGGGCTGTATAAGGCTTTAAAAAACAATAAGAAGGTCGTTCCCCTTTTCATTTTTGATCAAACCATTCTGCACAAATTAGAATCAAACGACAGTAGGGTGTTATTTATTTATAACGAAATTAAAAAGCTAAAAGAGGAATACCAAAGTTATGGCTCGGATTTGCTTGTCTATTCTGGGGATCCCACAAAAATAATCCCCGAATTAACACAAGAGCTGAATTGCTCAAAGGTTTATACAAATAGAGATTATGAACCTTATGCCATCAAAAGAGATAAATCCATCTATGAAAAGCTTACAAAACATGACATTGAATTTATTGGTTCAAAAGACCATGTGATTTTTGAAAAAAATGAGGTCGTAAAAAATGATGGTACACCTTATTTGGTTTTTACTCCTTATTCTAAAAAATGGAAAACACTTTTTGTCACGGAATATGAATCATGTTTTGATAGCCTAAAGCTAGTAGATCATTTATTTTCTACTGATTCAAAACAAAATTTGATAGGACTTCATGAAATGAAATTTGAAGGTTTTGAAATTGACCAGCCACCTAAGGATGTTTCGAATGCTACAATAAAATCTTATCAAAAGAATAGAAACTTTCCATCAAAAAATGGCACATCCAGATTGGGAATTCATCTCCGCTTTGGTACAATAAGCATTAGAGAATTGGTTAATAAATCAAAACCCTTAAGTGAAACATTTATAAATGAATTGATTTGGAGAGATTTCTACCAGATGATTATTTTTCATTTTCCCCATTCCGCTGAAAATTCCTTTAGAAAAGAATATGATTTGATCGAATGGGAAAATGACATGACACATTTCGAACTCTGGTGTGAAGGTAAAACCGGATATCCAATTGTTGACGCAGGAATGCGTGAATTAAATTGCACTGGATATATGCACAATCGCGTACGAATGATTGTCGCCAGTTTTCTAACAAAACACTTATTGATTGATTGGAGGTTGGGTGAGGGTTATTTTGCTGGAAAGCTTTTAGACTATGAGCTGGCAAGTAACGTTGGTGGATGGCAATGGGCTGCAGGAAGTGGCTGTGATGCCGCACCATATTTCCGTATATTTAATCCAACAACTCAGCAACAAAAATTCGACAGCAGCTTTGAGTACATAAAAAAATGGGTTCCTGATTTCGGTACAAAAAACTACCCATCACCTATTGTGGAGCATAAATATGCACGAGAAAGAGCATTACACAGATATAAAAAAGGATTAAAGAAATTATGAAGGTCGGAGAAAAATGTCCTCAATTTACTACCATTAATCAAGACGGAGAATCCTTTGATTCAAGACAATTATTAGGGCATAAAAATACCATTATATTCTTTTACCCGAAGGACTTTACGCCAGGTTGCACCAAAGAGGTTTGTGAATTTAGAGATCAGTATGATTCATTTTCAAAATTAGATTGTGAGGTCATTGGGATATCTGGCGACAGTGCCAAAAGCCACCTTGCCTTCTATAATAAACACAACTTAAATTATCACCTACTCACTGATCCAAAAAATAGGATTCGAAAGCTATTTAAGGTTCCAAAAAATTTATTTGGTTTGATTCCAGGTAGGGTGAGCTATGTTATTGATAAACATGGAACGGTAATTGGCATACATAATTCACTAAGCAACTCAAGTGCCCATATCACATTTGCTCTTGATTGCCTTAGGAAAAGGCAGAAAATAACCTAATCCTTTAATACGCCTCTAGAAATAACGATTTTTTGCACCTCTGATGTGCCTTCATAAATCTGAGTAATCTTAGCATCTCGCATTAGTCGCTCTACATGGTATTCTTTAACAAATCCATAACCACCATGAATCTGAACAGCCTCAACCGTTTGTTCCATAGCGACTTTAGATGCATATAATTTGGCCATAGCACTCGATTGATCATAATTCCGACCATTGTCCTTATCAAGAGCACTTTTGTACACAAGCATTCTTGCAGCTTCTATTTCTGTAGCCATATCCGCAAGCTTAAATGCAATTGCCTGATGCTTGTAGATCTCTTTTCCAAATGCTTTTCTCTGCTTTGAATATTCTGTAGAAAGCTCCAATCCTCCTGCCGCAATACCCAATGCTTGAGATGCAATTCCAATTCTACCACCAGAGAGTACCTTCATCGCGAATTTAAAACCAAATCCATCTTCTCCTATTCGGTTTTCTTTAGGAACTTTAACATCGTTAAACAATAAGGTATGGGTATCACTCCCTCTTATCCCCATCTTGTCTTCTTTCGCACCAACGATAAATCCTTCCATTCCTCTTTCAATAATAAATGCATTGATTCCTTTATGACCCAATTCTATATTTGTTTGAGCAATTACTAAATAAACACTCGCTGAAGAACCATTTGTAATCCAATTTTTCGTTCCATTTAAGAGATAATGGTCTCCGTGGTCAAATGCTGTAGTTCTTTGCGAAGTAGCATCAGAGCCAGCCTCAGGTTCTGATAAACAGAATGCGCCAATTTTCTCTCCAGTAGCAAGAGGAACTAAATATTTTTGCTTTTGTTCTTCCGTTCCATAATTTTCAAGTCCCCAACAAACCAAAGAATTGTTTACAGACATACATACGGATGTCGATGCATCTACCTTAGAAATTTCCTCCATTGCCAAAACATACGCAAGAGTATCCATTCCGCTTCCTCCGTATTTTGGATCCACCATCATTCCCATAAAACCCAATTCAGCCAATTGCTTAATTTCTTCAGCTGGAAATCGCTGGGCATTATCACGTTCTATGACTCCAGGCTTAAGCACATTTTGTGCAAAATCCCTTGCAGCTTCTTTTACTGCTAAATGTTCTTCTGATAAATCAAAATTCATATTGACGAAAAATTTAAATTAATTTTGACAAAATTACGGAATTATTGATGTAGTTGGAAAAATACACCATGTTTAAAAAAGAAATAATAGGATTAATGAGCGGAACATCCTTAGACGGATTGGATCTCGCTCGAGTTGAATTTATTCGGGAAGACCAAAAAACCCTTTTTAATCTTAAAGAAACAGATACTATCCCTTATCCAAAAGAGATTTTAAAGCAGTTACAACAAATAACTGCTCTCAATATTTCCACTCTTCAGGTACTTGATAAACTTATTGGAGATTTTTTCGGGCAGCAGATCAATGCCTTTATCTTAAAAAATAAAATTGATAAAAATAAAATTGATGCCATTGCCTCCCACGGACAGACTATATTGCACCAGCCAGAAAATGGATTTACTCTTCAAATTGGCTGCGGCAGCACCATTGCCTATTTGACCGGTATTGACGTTATAAACGACTTTCGAACACTAGATGTTATAGCAGGTGGTCAGGGTGCTCCACTTGTTCCAATAGGTGATTTTGACTTATTTACTGAGGAAGCAGAATCATTTCTTAATATCGGGGGGTTCTGTAACATAAGCTTCAAAGATGCAAAGTGTATAAAAGCATTTGACATCTGCCCGGGTAATTTGCCGCTAAACTTCTTTGCCAATAAATTGGGATATGATTTTGATCCAAATGGTAGTCTTGCCCAAAAAGGCATTCTAAATAAAGATATGCTTCAAGAGCTAAATTCAATCTCTTTTTACAAAAAAAATGAACCAAAATCATTAGGTACAGAGTGGCTTGATAAAAACTTTTACACAAAGTGTAATGTAAATGAAGCAGGAGAAAACATACTACACACGGTTAGCGTGCACATTGCGCATCAAATCATAAATTGTCTAAACCAAAATAAACTAGATTCAGTTTTTGTGACAGGAGGAGGTGTAAAAAACAAGTTTTTAATAAGTTTAATTACAGATAGTTATAAGGGTTCAGTGATTATCCCCAAAGATGACTTTATCGATTTTAAAGAAGCCTTAGTGTTTGCTTATCTGGGATATAAATATCTATTGAATGAGTCAAATAATGTCACTTCAGTAACAGGAGCTAAGCGTTCATTGAGTCTGGGCGTTCTTCATAAGCCAGGTTACTAAAGCTAGTTATTCACAAAAATAAAATTGGTAAATAAAAAAAATACATCTTTTGAATGTTGATATTGTTACTTTTGTTTGATTTTAAATTTCACGATTTTAATGAAAGAGCTTTTAGAAAAATTTGAAAATAAACAACCAGAGATTGTTTTTGAATGGAATGATTCTGAAACTGATGCGAAAGGTTGGGTAGTCATCAATTCACTTCGAGGTGGAGCTGCAGGTGGCGGTACACGAATGCGAATTGGATTGGACAAACGAGAAGTAGAATCATTGGCAAAGACCATGGAAATTAAATTTACTGTGGCAGGACCACCTATTGGAGGAGCCAAGTCAGGTATCAATTTTGACCCAAAAGATCCAAGAAAACAAGAAGTTTTGAAACGATGGTATGCTGCTGTATCTCCATTACTGAAGCATTATTACGGAACTGGAGGAGATCTTAATGTAGATGAAATACATGAGGTAATTCCCATCACAGAAGACTGTGGTGTGTGGCATCCTCAAGAAGGTGTATTCAATGGGCACTTTCAGCCTAAAGAAGCCCAAAAAATTAATAGAATTGGTCGATTAAGACAAGGTGTAATTAAAGTGATTGAAGACCCTAATTACTCTCCCGCAATTGATCGAAAATATGTGGTTGCTGATATGATTACCGGGTTTGGTGTGGCTGAATCCATAAAGCATTTTTACGATATATGGGGTGGTTCCCTCGAAGGTAAAAAAGTTATCGTACAAGGATGGGGTAACGTTGGCTCAGCTGGCGCCTATTATTTGGCTCAAAGTGGAGCGAAAATTGTTGGAATTATAGATCGTGTCGGAGGTCTAATCAAACCTGAAGGGTACGGGTTAGAGGAAGTGAGAGAACTGTTCCTCCGCAAGAATGGAAACGAACTCGTTGCTCCAGATATGGAAAGCTATGACGACATTAATGCTAGAATATGGGATGTAGAAGCTGATGTTTTCATTCCATGTGCAGGATCAAGAATGATTTCTCTGGAGCAATTAGAAAGAATGACAAAGGCCGGCGTAAAAGTGATTTCTTCAGGAGCAAATGTTCCCTTTGCTGACCCCGAAATATTTTTTGGATCAATTGCCGAGCAGGCAGATGAATCTCTATCGTTAGTTCCTGATTTTATTGCAAATTGCGGAATGGCTCGTGTTTTCGCCTATCTAATGTCTCACGACCTTAACAAATTAGATGATCACGAAATATTTGAGGATACAAGCAGAACTATTTATGATGCATTAAAAGAAACCCATGCGGTAAAACCTCAAACTACAGGCCTCGCGAAAGCAGCCTTTGAAATCGCATTAAATCAACTGGTATAGATTATGGAAATTTTTATCTTTTTAGTCTTTGTTTTTGGATATTTAGCCATCACATTAGAGCACCCTTTAAAAATTGACAAATTAATTCCAGCCCTTGTTATGATGGCTTTGGCATGGGCGGGCGTTGCTTTTGGAATCAATAGCTTTGACCAATGGTTTGACCCAGGCAGTCATAGTTTGGTCGAAGGATTCGCCAATCTACCGCTACATGGAGAACATGGATCAATGGGTAAAATGGAATGGATGGAGCATACATTACTCCACCACTTTGGAAAAACCTGTGAGATTTTAATCTTTCTGGTTGGCGCCATGACAATCGTTGAAATCATAGACCACTTTAATGGTTTTCAGACCTTCAAATCTATGATTACAACGAGAAAAAAATCAACCCTTTTATGGATTGTATGTATACTGGCATTTATCTTATCTGCAATCATTGACAACCTTACTGCAACAATTGTCTTAATTACAATTCTTCGCAAAATAATTAAAGAGAAAACACTTCGAATGTGGTTTGCGGGTATGATTATTATTGCAGCGAATGCGGGCGGCGCATGGTCACCGATTGGTGACGTAACCACGACGATGCTTTGGATGCAGGATAAAGTAACTGCATTGATGCTGATTAAAACTTTGATGATCCCATCAATTGTCTGTATGATCATACCAACAGTTATTGCCACCAGGCTTCCTGTTTTTAAAGGCGAAATTGATGCAGAAGAGAACACGGAAAAAAGAAGTAAAAACAGTGCTTTTATGCTTGCTTTGGGATTGGGACTCATTGTATTTGTACCGATTTTCAAAACGGTAACTCATCTTCCTCCATACATTGGAATGATGCTTTCTCTGGGATTGATGTCCATGACAGCAGAAATTATTACTAATAGGAACTTTAGTATGTCGAAGGTAGAGGACCACAATCATGTTCATGGCCCTACCTTTAGAGCCTTATCTAAAATAGAAATGCCCAGTATACTATTTTTCTTAGGCATATTGATGACTGTAGCCGCACTAGAAAGCCTTGGTATGATTTTCACCTTTGGAAATGAAGTTAATGCCATGATGGATGAACGCGTATTTGTATCTCTTCTCGGAATTGGTTCTGCAATTATTGACAATGTTCCATTGGTAGCTGCATCTATGGGAATGTTCCCTGATGCTATGGATGCAAATGTATGGCACTTTATTGCTTATGCAGCAGGAACGGGAGGCTCAATGCTTATTATTGGTTCTGCAGCAGGAGTAGTAGCCATGGGAATGGAAAACATCTCATTCTTCTGGTATCTTAAGCGAATTTCACTACTCGCTTTGATAGGATATGTTGCTGGTATCGGAGTTTTCTTAATTTTATAGTAACAATTTTAAAACTAAACGTTTTACACTTATGAATAATTTATTTTTTCTTACAGCTGATTCTAAAGAAACAACCAAAACATTTTGGGAAGTCTTTGTAAATACCGATGAACTTGTAGGTTTATCAATAAACCTAATGCTTCTTTTAATACTAGGATATGTGGTGTACATCTTTGTAACCAAATATCTTGATTACAATAGCATTCTAAAAAGCTATTCAGATGTCAATAAAAAAATTGAAGAGGAATATGACTCCATGATGTTGAGTAAATATGAAAATTCAACCAACCCTTTCAAAAAATTAATTTCAAAATACATTGATACTACGAAACAGGGCAGCAAAAAATCAACAGCAGAGTCTCAGCTGAAAAATCAAGGAGATTTTGAATTGGCGCGTTTGGGAGAAAAAGTTGGTGTTTTGGCCACCTGTTCTGGTGTTGCACCCATGATTGGTTTTCTTGGAACTACCATTGGTATGGTTGAAGTATTTATGGCTTTAGAAGCCTCGAAATCTCTCGAGATATCAATGATCTCAGGGGGAATATTAACAGCTATGACTACTACCGTTTCGGGATTGGTTGTAGGAATTGTAGCTTACGTAGGATACAATCACCTGGTGATGAAGCTTGAAAAAATTGCGATTGAGATGGAAAACGTTTCCTTTAACCTGATGAAAAATTACGACAGCAAAAAAGAAAACTAAAAACGTCACATCATGAATTTAAACCAGCGAAATAAAATCAAGATTGAGGGAGGCATGGCCAGTATGACTGACCTCGTTTTCTTACTATTGATTTTCTTTATCATTCTAAGCTTGATGGCGAATAATCAAACCCCTTTGGATTTACCTCAAGCCAATGAGAACACAAAAACTGACCCTGAAAGGATCACTCCTACTGTTATCGTATTAAATCGTATACCTGAAGAAGGCGAAAGTCAAAAGCTTTATCAGGTAAGTCAGGAAGGTCAGCCACTATCCGGATTACTTGATTATGAATCCATGAAAGCAGAAATATCTAAAGCTGTGGAAAACTCAGGAAAAACAAAGGTGAGAATCGCAGGTGAAAAGACAGCCTATTATGACGCGGTGTTTCAGGTATTGATCTTGGCACAATCGAAAGAATGGCAGCCTGTGTTGGCATTTGATAAATAGAACAAAATGGCAATGGATAATAATAAAAAAGCGTACGCAAGCTCTATCATTTTTATGATTGGAATACTCGTGGCATTGTTTTTTATTGAATTTACATTTGCCGAAAACCCTCCAACAGTTGAGGTTTCAGATCCATTTCCAGAGGATATGGAAATAAAAGATGTGGTGGCTGAAACCAATAATCAACCGAGTCGTAGCTCTGCCCCTACGCGAAATCCAACACCTAAACCTCCGAGTCCTAATACTAGTGATAATAGTAATCCAAGTGAAGATTTGACTGATAATAATCCTGACGAGTCTACAGCAAATCCGTTTAGCCCTGGCTCTCCGGGAGGAGATCCAAATCCTGGACCTTTTCAACCTGGAGACCCCAATTCAGAACCAGGACCTTCGGGCAAAGAATGGGGGCCTCCAAAAAGAATAAATGATCCAACACCTCCAGACTATGATACAGATTACAGTGGAAATGTGTGTGTAGAGCTTTTAATCAATGCACAGGGAAAAGCCATTTCGGCTAAATCTTGTAATTCAACTAGCCATCCTGATCAAAATGTAATCAAAGCAGTTGTAGATTACATCAAAAAGAATGTAAAATACAAAGCGGAACCTAAAGCTCCCAACAGAAAAGCATTTTATACCGTTTACATTCAAGCTGGATAAATTTCACGAACATATCGATTGGCTGTTCAATCAGTTTCCAGCCTTTCAAAAGCACGGAGGGCAAGCCTATAAGCCAGGACTTTCGCACACAAACAAGCTACTCTCATTATTTGAACTTGACCTTGAAAAACTAAAATATGTACATGTAGCGGGTACCAACGGCAAAGGATCTGTATGTAGCATAGCTGCATCTCTACTCACTGAACAAAATCACAAAGTTGGACTCTTCACCTCTCCTCACCTATTTGATTTTAGGGAGAGAATTCGGGTCAATGGTAAAATGATATCGGAGCAGGAAGTAGTCGGTTTTTGTGATATGATTAGAAATACTGAGCTGGACTTTAAGCCTTCTTTTTTTGAAATCACATTTGTGATGGCCATTCGTCACTTCATCAATCAAGAATGCGATTATGTGGTCTTGGAAACAGGCATGGGAGGTCGTCTGGACGCCACCAATGTGGTACACCCTCTCGTTTCAGTCATTACAAATATTGGCCTTGACCACCAGCAATATTTGGGCAACACACGAATAGACATCGCCAAAGAAAAAGCGGGAATTATAAAGGAGCAAACACCTCTTGTCATTGGTATAAAACAAGAAGAAGTTTACTCCATTTTTAAAGAAATAAGCTCAAAAAAAGAAGCTCCCATTCATATTTCTCAAGAGCGTTATACGGATTCGAAACTCCCAAAATACCAATTGGAAAATGTCAATACGGCAATTACAGCATTGGAAGAACTACATGTTGAATGTTCAGAAAAACTAATTCAAAAGGCCTTAACTAATTTATATAAAAATACGGGGTATCAAAAACGAATGGAAATCATTCAAGAAAATCCAAGAATTATATTGGATGCCTCACACAATAAAGAAGGCCTAGAAAAAACGATGCAGGCAGTTCATAGAATGAGTAAAGGCGAAGTGTATTGTATCCTAGGAAGCACTAAAGAACGAGAAATTAATCAATCGTTCATGGATTTATTTAAAAGCTCCAAGCTCTATATCACTACGTTTTCAAATGAAAGAAGTAAATGTATCAATGAGTGGAATAACATTCATTCAATGTTCCACACCTCATTTGAAATTCATGAAGATGTTAATGAATTATACGCCCAATTAAAAAGGAAATTAAGACTTGATGACACTCTAATTGTTACAGGCAGCTTTTTCTTGATATCAGATTTAAATTTGTAATCAAAACACAAAACATAGTTTGTAAATCGCAAAATACCTTTATCTTTGCCCCAATGGAAAAGCAGGTCATCCTTAATGCGAAGCACCTAGAACTGACTCTCAAAAGACTTTGCCATGAACTCATTGAATCTCATAACGACTTTAGCAACACTGTAATTGTTGGGCTCCAACCTAGAGGTATTCACGTTGTTGAACGCTTAAAAGTCCTCCTTGAAGACATCCTAAAAAAGGACATTACTTGTGGGAACCTTGACATTACTTTTTACAGAGATGATTTTAGGCGAAGAGAAACACCATTATTGCCAAGTGTAACCAATATTGACTTTAGTTTAGAAAATAAAGATGTTATTCTAGTAGATGATGTTTTGTTTACTGGACGAACCATTCGATCAGGATTAGATGCGGTGCTGTCATTTGGGCGGCCCAAAAGTGTAGAACTTATGGTTCTCATTGATAGAAGATTTCGAAGAGACCTTCCTATTGAAGCAAATTATGTAGGGAAAGCCGTTGACACCCTATTATCAGAAAGGGTTTCAGTGGAATGGAAAGAACATGAAGGGGAAGATAAAATAGTACTGTACACAAAAGAAAGCGATGAATAGTTTAAGTGTAGAACATTTGATTGGCATTAGAGATCTTAGTAAAGAAGACCTCGATTTGATTTTCAAAACAGCGGATAGCTTTAAGCAGGTCATTAACCGACCCATAAAAAAAGTACCTTCTCTTAGAGATATTACCATTGCCAACCTTTTCTTTGAAAATTCAACAAGAACAAAACTATCCTTCGAGCTAGCAGAAAAACGACTATCTGCCGAT
>Ga0315316_10002973_pt1 | contig 12275 bp, 8 predicted proteins | sample M160m3416metaG_FD_203702 | JGI IMG/M metagenome (GOLD analysis project Ga0315316, IMG submission 203702) | Ammonia-oxidizing marine archaeal communities from Monterey Bay, California, United States - M1 60m 3416 | ecosystem: Environmental > Aquatic > Marine > Intertidal zone | place: USA...
CTTGGCGGCCGCGACAGATGAGCCTGCGCCCAACTCCGGGACGGTTCACGGCGATGACTACCGAGCGTTTCAGATTCATGACTGCTACCTGGTTGTCGCCCGGGACGAGGGACTGGAAGTAATCGACCAGCATGCTTTGCACGAACGAATTCTGTACGAGTATTTGCGGCACAGGGTGCTGGAAGGCAAGGCGGAAAGTCAGAAACTCTTGATTCCGGAGTCGATTGAATGCAGTGCCGGAGAGGCAGCCGTCCTGCTGGAATATCAGGAACTGTTGCAGGAAATCGGATTTGGCATCTCTGATTTTGGAGGGACAACTGTGCTGCTGACCAGTCACCCTGTGATGTTGCCGCGTGGCAGCTTTGTTCGCATCCTGCGGGATCTGTCCGGTCAACTGGAAGAATCTGATGGAAAGACGTCGCGGCGAGATCTGTTGGACAACATGATGCACACGATGGCGTGCCGAGCGGCCATTAAGGCGGGGCAGCGACTGGCGCCGGAAGAAATGCAGGAATTACTCAGCCAGCGGCACCTGGTGGATGATGCACATCATTGCCCTCACGGACGCCCTACGTCACTGATGCTGTCACGTGAAACACTGGACAAACAGTTTGGACGACTGGGATAACGAATGATCTGCGTCAGCCTTGGAAGAAGACGTCACTCTGCATTGAAGCAGGCGCACCGTGACCTGTCCAGACTGAACCCCGAGCTCGTTGAGCTGCGGGTCGACTGGATCATGAGCCGTCTGAACGTTGCGCGCCTTCTGAAGAAGCGCCCGACCCCGGTTGTCATCACGTGCCGACGGGAACAGGACAAGGGACGCTGGAGCGGCACCGAAGAACAGCGGCAGGCCGTTCTGCGAGAAGCCATCATTGGTGGCGCAGAGTACGTTGATATTGAAGAAGACATTGCCAGGTCGATTCCTCGATACGGCGACACAAAGCGACTGGTCAGCTATCACAATTTCGAAGACACTCCGACGGATCTGTCCGACATCTACCAGCGGATGACAGAATGTGATCCGGACATAATCAAGATCGTCACTACGGCCAGTCGCCCGGCCGACAATGTACGTGTTCTTGAACTGATCAAATCTGCGACCGTGCCGACAGTGGCTTTCTGTATGGGCGAGTTAGGAATGGTCAGCAGGATCTTATGCGGCAGAATGGGATCTCCTTTGACCTACGCCGCGGGAAGTCGTGCCGGTGAGATGGCGCCCGGGCAACTGCTGTGGGATGACATGCGGGATTTCTACCGTTACGACAGCATATCGTCAGACACGAAAGTCTTCGGAGTGATCGGTGATCCGATTTCCCACAGCCTGAGTCCACTGCTGCATAATTCCGCCTTCCGCGAGGTTGATTTTGACGGCGTATACCTGCCTCTGAAAATACCGGCGGATTCGGTGCAGGAAACACTGCAGGCATACGACAAACTCGACATCAGTGGATACAGCGTCACAATTCCTCATAAGCATGCTGCCCTTGAATTCGCCGATCTGCCGAGTGTGCAGGCAAACCTGATTGGCGCATCCAACACGCTGTTCAGGACTGATGGAAAATGGCACGCCACGAACACGGACTACGATGCCATCGTCAAGACGGTGGAAGCCGGGTTGACGACCTTTCCTGAAGGTTCGCGTGAAGTCAAAGGAAAGCAGGTTCTGATTCTGGGGGCTGGCGGCGTAGCGCGCGCTGCTGTCTGTGCAATGCAGAAAAACGGCGCGGCCGTCACAATCACCAACCGTACCGCAGACCGGGCCCGCGCGCTGAACGACGAATTTGGCTGTTCGGTAATTGACTGGGAGCAACGCAGTGAGGAAATGTGCGATATTCTGATTAACTGCACTTCCGTTGGAATGCATCCGAACGTCAGTGAGTCACCGTTTGATCTTCCCTGGCTGAATGAATCAATGCTGGTTTTTGATACCGTTTATACGCCGGAGAACACTCAGCTGCTTGAGCATGCAAAAACTCGGGGTTGTGCGACGGCCAGCGGACTGGAAATGTTCATGCGTCAGGCGGCTCGTCAGTTTGAACTGTTTTCCGGACAGCAGCCACCTCTGGAATTTATGATGGAAACGTTGCGACAGTCGCTGTCAACGGCGCCTGAATGATGGCGTTGTCCTATGGCCGTTCTTTCCCGACAACTGAGGCTCAGACACCCAGCAGGATGATCGTTACACTGATTGGATATCGAGGATGCGGCAAGTCCAGCGTTGGTCCGCTGCTGGCCGCACGCCTGCAGTGTCGATGCATCGACAGCGACGCCGAGATTGAAGCGAGTTCAGGCAGACTGATCCGCGAAATATTTGCGGATAACGGCGAGACTGCTTTTCGTGCTCTGGAGACGGAAGTGCTCAGGAAACTCCTGAAGAATCCTCCCGCCGTTATTGCCGCCGGCGGTGGAGCGGTCCTGGCACGCGTAAATCGTGAACGGATGAAACAGGCCGGGCCGGTTGTGTGGCTAACGGCATCAGCTGCAACTCTGGCGTTTCGGATTGGAGCAGACGGGACCTCTCAGCAGCGCCGTCCCAGTCTGACCGGAAGGTCGATTAAGGACGAAGTTGCCGACGTCCTGGAATCTCGACTCCATCTGTACAGGGACGCCGCAACGATCACGATCGACGCCGAATCAGAATCACCGCAACAGATTTCTGAACGAATTATCCTGGCACTTGATGACGGAACGATCGGAGGCACGCCTTGACCCTGCACCAGATTCCCCTGCCGTTGCTGCTGACAGGCCTGGCGATCATCGGGGCGATCGTCGGCAGATTTCTGAGCGTCTGTATCGACCGATTTCCGCAGCACGATCGGCTTCGTGACCAGCTGAATTCACTGACCGCCGGGTGGCAGGTCTGCCATCGGTGTGCTGCGGTGCCGTCGCTGCGAGAACGGATTCCTGTCGTCAGCTGGCTGATTAATCGTCGCTGTGAAAAGTGTCGCAGCCGACTGTCGCTGCAGTTGCCGATTGTCGAGATCACGACATCACTGCTGTTTGCTGCTGTGTATTGGTGTGAAATTCCAGTTAGCAGTATGACGGCGGTTTCGATAGGTGGTCTCACATCAGTGGAAGGTCCTGACGGGCCGGAAGTGCTTTCGGTGTTGTCGCCCGTTGTCTGGCTGCATCTTCGCTATACGCTGCACATGATGATGATTTGTGGACTGATCGTGGCGACGGGGATAGACCTCAAATTTCGTATTATTCCCGACGGTTGTACAGTTCCGATTGCGATTGTTGCTGTGATTGCCAGCGCCGCGTGCGGTCAGTTATATGTGGTACCGATCTGGTTTCAGGATCCCAGTATGGTGAATACGTTGCAGCCACTCATACACCCGATGCTGCAGCCGCTGTTTGTTCCCTGGGACCCCACCAGCTTCATTCGGTCCTGTCCGCACCTTCACGGTCTGTTAGTCAGCCTGTTGGGCGTACTGGCAGGAGCGGGATCGGTATGGCTGGTTCGGCAGGTTGGTTTTCTGATATTGAAGCAGGAAGCTATGGGATTCGGAGACGTCGTTCTGATGGGGATGATCGGCAGTGTAATCGGCTGGCAGCCGGTTCTGGCCGTATTTATTATGGCGCCGACGCTGGCGATCTTTGCCGCAGCCATCAACTGGTTTGCTCATCGTGACAACGAGATTCCCTACGGGCCGTTTCTGAGTGGCGCGACAGTGCTGTTGTTGCTTACGTGGCCGCACACGTGGCCGTTTGCGAAGCGTTTCTTTGATATGGGACCATTTCTGATCCTGATGGGAGCCTTCATGGTTGTGTTGCTGGCCGCTTCGCTGCAGATTGTCCAGATTGGCAAGCGACTGTTCGGGCGTGGCACCGCGTCGTTCGCTGACGATGGCGGGTGGACGTCAGCAGATCATCTCTTCTACTACAACTGCGAACGCCCTGACGAACAAATCGGTCAGTGGAAACGAGCCCAGTGGTCTGGCAGTCGGACCGGGCGAGGATTGCAGCAACTGCATGTGTGGAAGGACTGAATCAGCGAACCCGCGTTGTTTTTCTGATGTCATCAGCCGCGACAACTGCTGACGGCAACGCTGTTCTTCATCGTTTGCAGGACGACGCAGTACCGTTCGGTGAGCTGAATCAGCTTTTCGATTTTCTCATTCGATTCCAACGACACCACGTCAAACGTCAGGTTGACGGAGGTCAGGCCAACCGGCACCTCTCGCGCGACACCCAGTGTGCCTCGAAAATCCATTGTGCCATGAGCGGTCACCGTCGTGGATGAAATCTGCAGTTCCATTGCTGTCGCAACCGCAGCGAATGTAACGCCTGAACACGCCACCAGCGACTGCAGCAGCATGTCGCCGGAACAGGCGAAGTTGCCGTCGCCGCCGGCGCTCGGGTGCAGGCCTGAAACGGTCTGCCCATTGGCGGACACGTCAGATTCGACCCGGCACGTCAGATTGTCGATATTCACGGTGCCGGTTGCATTCAGTGAGACGATCGCGTCGTCCGGGCACTTTGCGTACTGCTCTTTCAGTGGCGTCTGAATCGCCTTGAGTTCTTTACTGTTCATGGACAACCCCATGTATCTGCGAATGTGTACTGCCGCTAAGTCAGGGAACTTGTTATTCTGACAGACTGATCGGCTAGTTACTAACGGGTGTGGGTGCAGGACGGAATGAAGTCATGGCGGGTGACGACAAAGGGAAAAATTCAGAAAACTGTCCGGACAAAGTCTGGGTCGGTTTTGACCTTGGCGGTACGAAAATGCTGGCGGTGGTGTTTGACGAAAACTACGAGGTTCTGGGGAGGAAGCGTCGCAAGACTCGTGAAAGAACGAAGGAAGGCGTGCAGCTGGAACGTCTTGCCGACACGATTCGCATGGCGCTGGAAGACGCCGGTACAGACGAGTCAGCCGTTCAGGGAATCGGCGCGGGGTGCCCCGGACCACTTGACCTGAAAAAAGGAGTCATCCTTGAGGCACCGAATCTGGGCTGGAAGAACATCGGACTGAAGGATTACTTAGCTGCCCAGTTCGATTGCCCCGCGGAGATTTGCAACGACGTTGACGCTGGCGTCTTTGGCGAATATGTTCACGGTGCCGGCCAGGGAGCTCGGTGTGTTCTTGGTGTGTTTCCGGGAACCGGCATCGGAGGCGGCTGCGTGTACGAGGGGAAAATATTTCGGGGCAGTCGAGCCTCGTGTATGGAAGTCGGGTTCATGCAGATGGCAACGGAAGGGCCGGCTGCCGGTGTTGGCCCTGTTGGCACACTCGAGGGGCTGGCCAGCCGACTCTGGGTTTCAGCCGAAGCTGCCAAGGCCGTCTATCGAGGCAAGGCTCCCCATCTCGCGAAACTGGCAGGGACGGATCTGTCCAGTATTCGCAGTGGAACTCTCAGTAAAGCGATTGAGGCCGGTGACAAGGCGATTGAAGAAATCGTCGGGTTGGCGGCGCAGCAGGTGGGACGTGCGATCGGGTCGCTGGTCAATGTTCTGGCACCGGACATCGTTGTTATCGGGGGGGGACTGGCAGAGGCGATGCCGGATCTTTATCTGTCCGAAACTCAGAAGGGGGCGAAAAGGAATGTACTTCCGTCCCTGAAAGGCTGTTTCGTGATTCGTATCGCTGAACTGGGCGACAATGCCACTGTCATCGGGGCAGCTGCCTGGGTCAGGCAGCAGACGAGTGGATCTCAATCGTGAAAGTGATTCGACGACTCATCCGGTCGTGACGAAACTAATCAGGGGTTTTCTTTAGTTGTCCAGCAGTATCACTCCCAATGAACCGCCGCTCTACAATCCACGGTGACTCAAGACCCGGGAAACGCCGTGCAGTTCAGCCCGTGTTTCCGATGGCGGTCATAGAACTCGGCACGTCCGCGATACGCATGGCAATCGGAGAAACGGATGGTGTGTCCGGAGTGCGAATGCTGGAACAGCTTGTCCGCGGCGTCAGCCTTGGCAAGGACGCCTTCACACTGCGGGAAATTCAGCGAGACACTGTGTTGCAGGCCGTTGACGTTCTGAAAAGCTACCGACGAAAGCTCGAGGAATATCAGTGCACGAACCCGAATCATATCCGCGTGGTGGCCACCAGTGCTGTACGCGAAGCAGCGAATCGAATGGCGTTTCTCGACCAGATCTACACTTCGACGGGTCTGGTGGTCGAACCCATCGACGATGCTGAAATTGCTCGGGTTACCTATCTGGGAATTCGCCCCCAGCTGGAACGTGACGCACATCTTCGGGATGCTCTGACACTGCTGATGGAAGTTGGCGGCGGCAAGACGGAGATTCTGCTGCTGCGAGGTCGCGACATTCTGCATTCGCAGTCGTATAAACTGGGCTCACTACGTCTGCAGCAGCTGATACGACAATACCACGCCGACAGCGATCAGGCCGTCAGTATCATTAACGGACAGATAGACAGGACGCTGGAACAACTCAGAGATTTTGTGCCGCAGCACGGAGACATCGAGCTCCTTGCTCTCGGCGGTGATGTGCGATTTGCTGTCAGAGCACTGCAGTTGGAGGTTCCCGAAGTTGAAATGGTTCGCGTGCCTCTGCGCAAGCTGCAGCGATTCACGCGTGAGATCTCAAGGCTGAACGTCGAACAGATCATGCGGAAGCATCATCTGGAATTGTCAGAAGCCGAAACTCTGGTGCCTGCCCTGTTCGCCAACGTGCGTATGGCCGAAATGCTGGGGACAGATCATCTGCTGGTGACCGGATTCAATCTCCGCGACGCCCTCCTGCACGGCATGTTGCAGTCGGGCGAATGGTCCTCAGACTTTCGGGAGCAGATTATTCGTTCCGCTGAAGAGCTCGCTCGCAGGTTTCATGTGGATCTCGACCACGGGCAGCATGTCTCTGAACTGGCTCGGCAGATTTTCCATGCGACTCAGGCAGAACATAAACTCGATGCTCGTAGTGAGACGATTCTGTGTGTGGGGGCGCTGTTACACGAAGCGGGACAATTCGTCAGCGATTCCGGCTATCACAAGCATTCACACTATCTGATCAGCCACAGCAAGATTTTCGGGTTGAATTCCTTGGATCACAAGTTGACGGCATTGGTCGCGCGGTATCATCGGCGGGCTGCGCCAAAGGCCAGCCATGCGGCGTTTGCGGATCTGGATCGGGACAGTCGTGTTGTTCTTTGTCGCCTTGCCGGGATTCTGCGAATCGCGATTTGTCTGGCACAGTCTCGGACACGTCGGATTCCGTCTGTACAGTGCACCATTGAACGTAACCGTCTGATCATCCACACCACAGCGCCAATCGGCGATCTGTCTATGGAGCAGCTGGAACTCCGGCAGAACTCCGTATTATTCCAGGACGTTTTCGGAATGAGCGTGCTGCTGAGAGACAACAAGTTGTAGATCGGAATACTGTACTCATGTCCGTGGACGCAAATCTGTTCTTGAATCGTGAACTCAGCTGGCTCGAGTTTAACCAGCGCGTGCTTGACGAAGCTGCTGATCCTTTTGTGCCGTTGCTGGAACGACTGCGGTTTCTGGCGATCACGGCGTCCAATCTCGATGAGTTTTTTATGGTTCGAATCGGAAGTCTGCGGACTGCCATTCGTCGCAACGATCACGGCGTCGACCCCAGCGGAATGACTGCCAGTGAACAGCTTGACGCCGCCTCGCTGCGGATACAGCAGATGGTGGTAGAACAGTACCGGATCTTCCTGGAACAGATCGACCCTGCATTGGCGGATCTGGGGATCAGGCGGCGGCATATTACGGAATTGACCGAGCAGCAGTCCGAATTTGTTGAACAGGTTTTTGAAGAACAGATCAGTGCTGTTCTGACTCCCATCGCGATCCACGACCCCGACCGTTTTCCCCTGCTGATGGGACGCACTATCAATGTTGCGGTTCAGCTTGTTCCCGATCAACCGGATGGTGATTACCGGTACGCAGTGATCCCGTTCGGTCGATCGGATCTGCGTTGCATACGGCTGCCGTCCGAGAACGGGCACGAATTTGTGCTGGGCGAAGAGGTGATTTCGCTGCTGATTCAACGGTTGTTTCCCGGAGAAGAAATTGTTTCGACCGTGCCGTTTCGGATTACCAGAAATGCTGATCTGAGTGTCCGCGAGGAAGACGGCACTGATCTTCTGGAGGAAATGGAAGATGTTCTGGAAGAAAGAAAGGACAGCTTCTGCGTGCGTCTGGAGATCTCAGACCATGCGACCAAGCCGATGTTGTTCTTTCTGAAAAAACTGCTGAAGCTCCGCAATCGAGACGTCTACGTGATTCCTGGTCCGGTGGGCTTTGGTGATCTGGCTCGACTGGCTGACCTGCCTGAATACAGCGGCCACGTGTATCCGCGCTGGAAACCTTGCGCTTCCCCCGGGTTTGATCCGGGGCAGTCCATTTTTGAAACGATTCGTTCCGGAGATCGCCTGTTGTTTCATCCTTACGAATCGTTTAATCCGGTGATTGCCCTGGTTTCGGAGGCTGCTGTCGACCCTGATGTCGTGGCCATCAAGCAGACCCTGTATCGCACCAGTCGGAACAGCCCGGTTGTCGACGCTCTGACAACCGCGGCAGAAAACGGCAAGAATGTGACCGTCATTGTGGAGCTCAAGGCCAGGTTCGACGAAGCTCGAAATATTGCGTGGGCCAAACAACTGGAGCTGGCGGGTGTTCAGGTTATTTATGGCGTCCGCGGCCTCAAGACGCATGCCAAAGCTTGTGTTGTCGTCCGTCGGGAGCCCGAAGGGTTTCGTCGCTATATCCATTTTGGAACCGGTAACTACAACGAAGTCACCGCTGGACTGTATACGGATGTCAGCTATATGACGTGCAGCAAAGACCTGGGCGACGATTCCATCGCGTGGTTCAACGCCACAACCGGGTACTCGCAGTTGCAGCAGTTCCGGCAGTTGGAGTCGGCGCCGATGGGATTGCGTGACAGGCTGCTGGAACTAATCGAGTTCGAAACCAGGCAGTGCCGTAATAACAGTCAAGGTGCAATTAACGCTAAATTCAATTCACTGGTGGATCCCAAACTGATCAGGGCGTTGTACAAAGCCTCGCAGGCGGGAGTCCGCATCAGGTTGAATATTCGAGGCATCTGCTGCCTGAAACCTCGCGTCCCCGGGCTAAGCGAGAATATCGAGGTCATCAGTATCATTGACCGATTTCTGGAGCATGCGCGAATCTTTCACTTTATGCATGGTGGCGATGATCAGGTGTTGATTTCCAGTGCTGATCTGATGCCGCGCAATCTCGATGGACGTGTCGAGTTACTGGTGCCAATTCTGGATGACGAATGCAAACGCAAAGCGATGGACATTCTGACGCTGTGCCTGAGCGACAAGGTCCGGGCACGGCGGATTACTTCGGATGGTAAGTACATTCATCCGAGCACCCACGATTCAGGAATCCGCAGCCAGCATCAGTTTCAGCAGCAGGCGCGGGAAGCAGAGGAGCATGCGTTCGAAGAAAATCGACGAATGTTCGTGCCGCAGCAACCGCACTGAATTCGACGCTATTGGGGCGTGACTGGAAAGTCTTCGACCGATACGGCGAGCGGTTCGAGCTCCGGCGGCTGTTCCGCGCCAAGCTGAGGAAGAGCCCATCGGGCCGTTTCACTCAGCATTCCTCTAACGCCATAGGTTGTTCGAATTCGATGTATGTCCGGGACGGCGGACCGGGAATTCATCCACACGAGTGCAAGCACACTCATGCGACGCACGACCTGGTACTCCGGGAGTACTGGATTATCGTCAAAGATCCGTTCGATCAGTCTGCCCGCAATGGTTGGATCTGCCTGTCCCTTTTTAATCTTTCCCAGGGCCCACAATCCGGCTGCACGCTTTTCCGGATTCCCTTCACCCATCCTGAATTGCCTGCTGCATAGCTTCTGAAGCGACTGTAGTTCAGTGAACCCGGCGTGCTGAAACAGGAAAGTCAGCTGGACTGCGACTTCTGCGGCTCGAGCATCCGCGCCCTGCAGAGACTGGTACAGCTTGTGTCGCCGGATGGTCACCTGGCCTATCTGTTCGGCGATGTCATGTTGCGGCATCAGGTGCAGGAGCCACGCCGCTGTCGCAAAGATCTCCGGTCTGTCATGTTCCAGCAGTGGCAGGCACTGCTTCTGCCACTGGCGATGCTTCAGTTGTCCGAGCAGGATCAGGGACTGTTCCAGCTGCTGCCAGTTGACGTCGGAATCGGAAAGTGCCCCACCGGCATTCTGAAGAATGGTCTTTCGCAGGTCAGCGTTTGTCGTCGCAAGAACGGATAACACCTGCCGGGCGGAATTTCGCACGCCGATGTGAATGTCGCCTGCAAGAACGTGCAGCATCCGGCAGCCTTCTTCCGAAGGGAACAGCTTGATTGTCCGGATCGCCGCAAAACGAACGGTGGATTCCGGGTGGCTGACGCCACTGCTGAGTCTCTTAACCAACTGTTCGGGGGCTCGTTTCAGCATTGATTCCCACGCGCGAGCAGCAACTGCATTGGAGGTGTCGTCGCACAACCGTGCCAGCAACGCCACGCCCGCATCAGAGGTACACTGCTCTAACAGTGCGCAGGCCAGCAGTCGATCCGTAATGCCCCCTGTTGCATACTCGTCCGCGGTGGCAGCAGACTTCTTTGGGGCAAGTACGGCGAGGGCTTGTGCCGCGCTGTGTCGACGGACGTAGTTCGCCAGTTTGCTGTTCAGCATCAATTCGAGTGCTGCGTTGGCCCCGGTTTCGTTCAGCTGTACCAGGCCCTCACTTGCCAGTCGAAACTGCACCGTCGAAAAATCCTCAGGGGACCTGATACGACGGAGCCAGGTTGTCCTGAGTGCATCAGCTCCCCAGCTGACGAAGTTCGGTTCAATCCTTACGCAGAGAGCTTCGAATTCCGGTAGACACAATCGTGCTACCTCTGGTGCGGATTCGGCATGGCCCATCGCTGCCAGAGCCGACGCACAGGCCTGGCTGACGTGAATATTGTCTGACTCGTTCAGCTGCTTTCGGAGCGCCTGTACCAAATGCGAAACGTCTGCAAGGTCGGCTGTCTGAATTCTTTCAATGGATCTGATTGCCTGGGTACGAATTTCGTTGTCCGGACCGGAAAGTAGCAGGCGCTCAAGCAGTTGCAGGACCTCATCCGGCACGTAGGGGGCGTTGGGCGGGACTGAGATTCTCGGTTCAAGATACATTCTTCGCGGCAGTTCAGAGAACCTGACGATGTCAGTTAATTCGAACTGTCCGTTGAAATCCGTGGTTTCATTGTCCGCGAATGTAGAATCGCAGGGGGCGCTGCAAACGGTCACGATGACGACGACCGCAAGGGCCGCATAAGAACGCGAGCACGGGAAAAAAATGTGTGTCATCATCCGGGGGCCAGATTCGGAGATCAGTTTATCGAGTTGAACGGAATTTGAATCACGGCGTCTTTGTTAATCCGGTTCCCAGATTCGCCACGTTCGGACAGACAGAACCAGTAGTAACACACCGCACATGACGCCGGAAACGACCCATGTCGTACCCAGGAGTCCGTCGTACACTTGGAAGCCGTCGACTTCCATCGCATTCAGTGCCCCGGCCATGGCGTTTGCTGACAGAACTCTCTGAACGACCGCATGGCTGAAGGGCGAATCCCTGTTAACCCAGACCAGCATGGAGCCGGCGTACAGAAATATCAGCAGACCGTAGGAAACAGTCGTTGCGGCCGCGGTCGAACGAAAAAAACTGCTGACCGTGGCGCTGACCAGCATGGCGACTGCGGCGGTCAGCGCAAGAGACACGATGACTTGCGCCACCTGTGTCTGCAGGACCGGTTTGATCACCATGATGATTCCATATCCCGGCAGCGAGGCACACAGGACAAGCGCCAGAGTAATGGACACACTCATGAGCTTTCCGGTAACAACGCGGCGCGTGCTCAGCGGTGTTGCACGCAGCATGTTCCAGCCACCGCTCTCCATTTCACCGGCGATCATTGCTCCGGAAATTCCGGGTGTCAGAACCAGAATCAGTCCTACCTGAGCGACAATCATGATGCCACCGACTTTCTCCACGCCCCAGTCCAGCGTGCCCATCGTTGTCGCCAGGGTCAGCAGCAATGACAGAACGGCGCAGCCGGCAACCATTCGCAGCAGCCAGTGCAGTCGCCCAAACTGCCGGCTGCGGAACTCCTTTACCATCACCGGGTTCAGAAACCAGGAAATGCCTGACTTGCGTTTCTGAGGATCAACCAGATACATGACTCGACGTGCGGCCCGCAGTGATGCAGACCGTTCATCAGTGATCAGCCCCTGCGATCGCGAGCGGTCCATCAGCGAATAGTTCAGTCGCTGAA
>Ga0315316_10002975_pt1 | contig 12274 bp, 12 predicted proteins | sample M160m3416metaG_FD_203702 | JGI IMG/M metagenome (GOLD analysis project Ga0315316, IMG submission 203702) | Ammonia-oxidizing marine archaeal communities from Monterey Bay, California, United States - M1 60m 3416 | ecosystem: Environmental > Aquatic > Marine > Intertidal zone | place: USA...
CAGACTGACTTCATTCTTCTTCTAACATCAATGTTGTGAACGATAAAGTTTCATTTTCAGATGCAATGACTGGTCTTAGTCAATCCCAAGTTGATGAACGGATTGCTGATGGCCGCATAAACGACGTACCTGATGCTCCGGTTCGAAGCACTGGAGAAATAATAAGAGCCAATGTTCTTACTCCAGTAAATGCCATTATGGGCTCCTTACTTGTACTTATTTTAATTGCAGGCTTTCCAGGCGATGCCCTCTTCGCTGGTGTCATAGTTTCAAATAGTGTTATAGGGGTGGCTCAAGAGTTAAAGGCGCGCCGCACCTTAAACGAACTTGCTGTTCTTTCCTCTCCTAAAGCACGGGTTATTCGTGAGGGAGTAGAAACAGAAATTTCAGTTTCAGAAGTGGTCGCAGACGACCTTTTATCTTTACTGCCGGGAGATCAAGTTGTTGTCGATGGAACGGTAGTGAATGAGCTTGGATTAGAAATTGATGAATCTCTCTTAACTGGAGAGTCTGATCCAGTGGACAAAGATGTAAACGATTCTGTTCTGTCTGGAAGTTTTGTGTCTGCTGGTTCAGGGCTGTATCAAGCCACCCATATAGGAGGAGAAGCATATGCTTCTTCTCTCGCGGAAGAAGCACGGCGTTTCAAACTTGCAAATAGTGAATTAAAAGCAGGAGTTAATTCCATCTTGAGATGGCTTTTCTTTATCATCCCGCCTGCCTCTATTTTGCTTCTTATTCGCCTTCTCGCTGAAGAAGATACGTGGAATGAAGCAATACGCGGAACTGTCGCTGGCGCTGTTGCTGCAGTACCAGATGGGTTAGTTCTTCTCACCAGCCTCTCCTTTATCGTTGGTGTTGTCGCTTTAGCAAGACGACAAGCGCTGGCTAAAGAACTTGCTTCTGTGGAACTTTTAGCACGTGTGGACGTTTTATGTCTTGATAAAACTGGAACAATTACAACAGGTGAAATTTCTTTCGCAGGAATAGAGAAACTGAACGACGAGGATCCGACAGAAGCTCTAGGCGCAATGGTTGCATCTGATCCAAACCCTAATCCGACACTAAGTGCCATTGGAACCAGTTATTTAGACCCAGAGTGGACGGTGGAAAAAGTTCTCCCTTTTTCCTCTGCACGTAAATGGGCGGCTACTAACTTTACTGATCATGGGATTTACCACTTAGGTGCACCTGATATTTTACTTGCTTCAGATGCTCTGAAAGAAAGAGACCAAGTAAAAAATCACGCAGACTTAGGTAAAAGAGTTCTAGTTCTAACTCACACAACTGAAGACTTAGAAGACTTAGAAGTCCTACCTGAACATCGGGAACCAATTGCATTAGTTCTGCTTGAAGACACGATCAAAGAAGATGTCAAAGAAATTCTTGCTTTTTTTGTCGAACAAGGACTCACCTTAAAAGTGATTTCAGGTGATCATCCAGCAACTGTTGCCGCAGTAGCAGACCGAGCCGGTATACCAAAAAGTGATTCAGGGTTTGATGCACGTAACCTTCCAGAGGACCCTTCTGAACTCGCGAAAGTACTTGAAGAACAAACAGTATTTGGGAGAGTCACTCCGCATCAAAAAAGAGCAATGGTTTCTTCTCTGCAATCGCAGGGCCATACAGTGGCAATGACTGGGGATGGCGTAAACGATGTATTAGCGCTCAAAGATGCCGATATGGGTATCGCTATGGGCTCTGGTAGTTCTGCCACTCGTGCAGTGGCTCAGCTTGTTTTGCTTGATGATCGGTTTAGCACCCTGCCGCGGGTCCTTGCGGAGGGAAGACGCGTTATAAACAATATTGAACGTGTAGCGAACCTTTTCATATGTAAAGCTGCGTACGCTCTCCTTTTGATATTACTCGTTGGAATCTTTGGGAGCCCTTTCCCCCTACTTCCTAAACAACTTACGCTTATCGGATCTTTTTCTATAGGTTTACCAGGGTTTTTCTTAGCTCTTGCTCCTGATACGAGTTTGGTGAAATCAGGTTTCCTAAAACGTGTTCTCTATTTCTCTTTACCGGCCGGGTGCACTGCGGGAATAGCCACTTTTATCGGCTACGAAATAATAAGAAACAGTGCTGCTTCTTTAGATGAAGCCCGTACCGCTGCGACCATTATCCTTCTTGCTTTAGGTCTAAGCATTTTAATTTCAATCAGTAGGCCACTTCGTTCATGGAAAATCGGCCTAGCTGCCGCTATGGCTCTTTCATATCTCTTTATTATGTTCAACAAAACTGGCCAAGATTTTTTCGAACTTAACCTCCCTCCAACCAATGCTTGGACAACAATAATCATCTGCTCTCTAGTCGGTTCTTTTATTGTTGGAGTAGTTTCGCAAGTCTTTACAAGAACCTTGAACTAAGGTCTTAGTAATGCCTTCTGACGGAGAAAACATGTCAAACGATCATGGAAGTTTGTTCGCTACCGCGTTAACTCAATTCAACCGAGGAGCAGACCTAATTGGGCTTTCCGACGACCTCCGGCAGATTTTGTCTCAGCCGAAAAACGAAATCATCGTGAACTTCCCAGTAAAAATGGACGACGGCAGGTTTGAAGTTTTCACTGGATACAGAATTCAGCACAATAATGTTCTCGGGCCTTACAAAGGCGGGGTTCGATTTAGCTCCATGGTCAATCTAGATGAAGTCAAAGCTTTGGCTTCTTGGATGACTTGGAAGTCAGCTCTGTGCGATATTCCTTTCGGTGGGGCTAAAGGCGGGATCTCCTTTGACCCTCATCTCTGCAGCAACGAGGAACTTGAACGAGTGGTAAGACGATTTACCCATAGTCTCGGAGGCAATATCGGTCCAGATTATGATATTCCTGCACCAGATCTTGGAAGTAACTCTCAAACGATGGTTTGGATGATGGACACCTATGCAAATTCGACTGGTTCATCCGAAAGACAAAACGTTAAACGGGTGGTAACAGGAAAGACCCTTGAAACTGGCGGTAGCCATGGTCGAGAAAAAGCCACCGGGCAAGGAGTAGTTTTTTGCCTTCAACATTGGGCTGATGAGGTCGGGTTTGATCTTTCAAGCGCAACGGTTGCTTTGCAAGGCTGGGGAAACGTTGGAAGTGCTACTGGAAGAATCCTGCAAGTCCACGGAGCCAAAGTATTGGCAGTAGCTGACCATGCTGGAGCAATCGCTGATGAAGATGGCATTGATGCCTTTGATCTAACCGATTGGGTGCAGGAAAACGGGTCAGTAAAGGGTTACCCGAATGCAGATTGGATTGAGCCATCGGATCTCTGGAGCACGGATGTTGATATTTTGATTCCAGCTGCTTTAGAAAATCAAATCACTGCTGATAACGCCAACGACATAAAAGCGAAAGTTGTAGTGGAGGCTGCCAATGGCCCGACAACTCTTGAAGCTGAGGAAATTCTTAGCAAAAAAAGCGTTGAAGTTCTTCCCGATATTTTGGTTAATGCTGGAGGAGTTATCGTTTCTTACTTTGAATGGCTCCAGAATAGATCCGCTCAGCGTTGGGATCTTGACGACGTTGATCATCGGCTGCGTGAAATCTTGTGGACTGCAGCCGATTCAGTTGTGGCCTTACAGAAGGATCTAGAAAGTTCTTCTCGGCGGGATGCTGCTTACGCCGTTGCACTTCAACGTTTAAAAACTGTCTATAACCAGCGTGGAATTTTTCCGTAAAAAGCTGCGCTAGAGATTCTTCTGTTTCAAAACTTTTTCACGTGTCGGCACCCGTTTGAGGATGTATAAGACCCCTACAAGTCCTACACCAATAACCACGAGACGAACGACAAAAGCATTAATCAAAACTCCTGCACTGACTCCAGTAGTTATAACAATTATTGATATTGCCATCTGTTTTGCTCTTCTTGGCATTCCCAGTCCGCTGCGGTAATCCTTGACCATTGGACCTATTGCCGGCAGGTCAAGGATCCACTGTTCAAATCGAGGAACTGAGCGTGCGAAACATGACGCTCCGATAATCATAAAAACAGTCGTTGGAAGCCCAGGAACAATTATTCCGATCCCTCCAATGGCCACTGAAATACATCCGATAAAAGCCCACAAAATGCGAGCAGGCTTTCTACTTAACGATTGATTCGACTCGCCTAGATTGTCAGTCATCTTCGTATCTCTCAGCTAACAAGTTCCACCACATCAAGCACCACTAAAACGAGAAGCAACGCAATGACTGCTGCGTTTATAGGAATGACCAACTTCTTTAGTTGATGCCCAGATTTCATGAACCGTTTGATACTAGAAATGTTGAACCAGATAGCCACTAGAGCAATCGGAATACCGATGAGTGGTCCAACAGTTCCTGTGACTCCTAGAACGGGGAGGAGCCAAGGAAAAACGACATAGGAAAGCATGCATCGAATTCCAGAGATAATCATTGACTTTGAGAACATCCGAGTGCTGGAGTCAATCTGTGTTGCGGAATTGAGACCATCGGTCATGAATGCTGTCCTATCGGAGTTAAATGAAGTGCGATCGTTTTTAAATGACGATCTATCCACATCTTATAAGTGGTTTAGCGCTTAGAACTATTACGGGAGAAAGTAGTTGCTTTAAATAGTATTTTTTGATCAACCAGTGCGGTTTAACGCTGCAGCTGCTCTTTGGGCGGCTACCTGTCGTCTTCCAATGATTGGAGTTGTTGGAGCAAACCCGGCTGTTGCTCGCTCTGATTCTGATTCTCCGCCCCAGAATCCAAGTTCTCTATTTTCTCGGGCATACGCTCGACAAGGTTCTGCAGAAGGGCATGCTTCACAAATTTTGCGAGCTTTAGCTTCACGCCTGACTCGGGCTTCTGGTCGCTCTGCAAAGGGAGCAAAGAATAACGAACTTTCTCCTCGGCAACTTCCTTGGTCGACCCAACTCATGGTTGGATATTCATCGGGCATCTTTACCGAGACTTCAAACAATTTTCTTTTCTCCCCTACTAAACCAAAATATTTTTGGTCTTACACCTCGCGCGACAGTACGAAATAGATTGGCTTTAGTAAAGAGTTTTTTGATGATTCTTAGAGAACATGCCTATCTCTAAAAAAGATAGGTGTACGTATTGCAAATTTCCGAATGTGATTACTCAACGGTAGCAACTATGCAATTCGTTAAATAGTTGCTACTACTCCACGATCAATGAGTGCACCAATAGCAGTTGGAGTCAGTCCGAGATCTTCAGAGAGAATCTGCTCAGTGTGTTCACCAAGCAGAGGAGCTGTTGCTGCGCCACGATCTTGAATTTGTGAAAATGCAAGTGGTGATCCTGGAACTAGATGCTTTCCGACACCGGGTTGTTCTAAATCAGCAAACAGCGGGTTTTTAGTTGAACACCTCTCATCTTCATCAACTAACTCTATAAAGGACTGATACGGACCCCAGCAGACACCGTGGTCATCAAGTGACTTAGATACTTCTAAAAAAGTTCTTTTTTCAAACCATGGTAAAAACAGCTGGGTTAATTTATCTCGAGCGAGAAACCTCTCTCCTTCATCGGAAAAATCCACTCCTAAGGTTGAAGCCAACTCTTGAACTTGCGGGGCTGTACCTGTAGCTTCCTGTAGCCCTCGCCATTGTTTCGGACTTATCGCAACCACCATGACTCGGCGATCATCTCCCGTGACAAAATCTGTTCCATAGGCTCCATAAAGGTCATTCCCGATTGAAGGCCTCTCTGTTTGATTGATTTGAGCTTCAGCGATTCCTCCAAGCATCCCTGCAGCAGCAAGAGCCACGTCGGTTAACGCAAGTGTCACCAAATCGCCATGACCAGTTTGGAAACGGTATCTATCGGCCGCCAATAGGCCGAGGGCCGCCATTTGTCCACACATCAGATCCCATGCTGGAACTACGTTATTTACTGGGCGAGGGTCGTCTGGATAGCCAGTCGCATTCGGATAACCAATTGCGCAATTTACGGTGTAATCCACCGCAGTTGTTCCATCATGGCTCCCAATAATGGAAACCATCACGAGGTCTTCGCGTTGAGCGCTTAGTTCGCCGTAATCAAGCCAACCTTTTGTGGGGAAGTTCGTAATAAAGTTCCCGGCTTTTGTTATCAGTGCGGAAAGGAGGTCTTGTGCTTCTGGATCTCGTAAATTCAGTGCGATTGACCGTTTCCCTTTGTTGAGGCCATTCCAGTAAAGACTGGCCCCATTTTCTGTAAGTGGCCATCGTTTGTGATCAATTCCACCACCTATCTGATCAAATCGTATGACATCAGCTCCAAGTTGAGCCAAGGTCATACCTCCAGAAGGTGCAGCAACAAAGGCTGAACCTTCAACGACGCTTAATCCTTGAAGTGGACGGTCTCTCAACTCAGCTCTTCTATATCTTTGAGGAGTTGATCAGGGTGTTCATCTAAACTCGCTGCGTTGCTCGGGTCATAAGCCCTAGCTATCAACCCGTCTGGAGAAATAAGGTAGGTAATTCGTTCCGGCAGACTCACAAATGGGTGATCTGGCGGGCGAGTAGCTTCATAAGCTGTCCCCATCACGCGATCTGGATCTGACAATAAGGAGAACTCGTACCCTTGGCTGTCGGCAAATACTTTTTGCTCTTCAACTGTGTCGAAACTGGCGCCAATGACGACTGCATTCAATGCTTCAAATTCGAGAGTTCGATCACGGAACCCTCCTCCTTCAAGCGTTCAACCAGGGGTGCTGGCTTTCGGATACCACCAAAGAGCTACCCATTTGCCAGCTAAATCATCTAGTTCGACAGTATTTCCATGTTGATCTGGTGCTGAGAACTTCGGCGCAGCACTACCTTCTTTAAGCATTTCTCCTCCAGTGTTCTAACAACTTGACTGTAGTAGGGATACGCCTTAAGGCGTGACATTTTCCTTGATCTTCATCCTTCTAAGAAAATTTTTAATCCTCTGGTTCTACCCTGCGCTGGTATCTGGTTAGGATTACCAAAACTGACAAAATTCGTTAGTCAGCAAAGTGAGGAGAACACAATGCCCGAAGCTGTAATAGTTGCTACTGGTCGAACCCCAATTGGGCGAGCAGGAAAAGGTAGTTTAGTTGAAGCGCGACCTGACGATATGTCCGCTTTCATCGTTGATGCAGTGCTTAATAAGGTCCCAGAACTTCCACGTGAAGAAATAGAGGATGTTATTTGGGGAACAGCGCAGCCTGGTGGAGAACAGGGATTTAATTTAGGACGTGTTGTAAGCCTTTTGGCTGGACTTGAGGCTCCAGGCGTAACAGTAAACCGTTATTGTTCTTCTTCGCTGCAGACAATCCGCATGGCAGCTCATGCCATTATGGCCGGCGAAGGCGATGCTTTCGTCGCTGGTGGAGTTGATTGTGTGAGTCGTTACAGCTACGGAGCGTCCGACACTGCTTCTCATAATGAAAAATTCTCTGACGCAGAGGCCCGCAGTGCACAAAGAAGCGGTGGAGGTACAGGAACTTGGGCTCCTGCTGAGGGTTTACCTGATCTTTATATCGCTATGGGTCAAACCGCTGAAAATGTTGCTGAGTCACAGGGCGTTTCAAAAGAGGCTCAAGATGAATGGGGTGTCCGTTCGCAAAATAGAGCCGAAGATGCCCAGAGTCGTGGTTTCTTTGAGCGAGAAATAACTCCCTACACCTTGTCTGATGGAACTGTTGTTTCTTCAGATGATGGCATCCGCGCTGGAACAACATACGAGAAGGTTTCTCAGCTGCAACCAGTGTTCCGTGAGAATGGAACAGTGACAGCTGGGAATGCTTGCCCACTTAATGATGGTGCAGCAGCAGTTGTTGTTATGAGTGACACCAGAGCAGCCGAATTGGGATTAACCCCGATAGCGAAAATTATCTCTTCAGGAGTTTCTGCCCTTAACCCAGAAATCATGGGTCTCGGACCAGTTGATGCGATAAACCAAGCTTTAGGTAGAGCGAACATGACCCCTGATGATATTGATCTTTTTGAAATTAATGAGGCTTTCGCTGCTCAGGTCTTACCTTCAGCGGAACAAGTCGGCATTGATCTAGAAAAACTGAACGTCAATGGTGGCGCTATTGCCCTTGGACATCCTTTTGGTATGACCGGAGCTCGAATCATGACTACATTGCTCAATGGATTAGAAGACACTGACAAAGAATTCGGTGTTGAATCTATGTGTGTTGGCGGTGGACAGGGCATGGCCATGGTGGTTCAACGCCTAAATTAAAACTGACCTGAATTTAATTCAAGTTAAGTAAAACCAGACTCAATAGCCGCTGACTATATTGTTGCGCGCTGCAGGCATCCATTGTGGTCCTGCTGTTTGATCTATCCGCTCGACATAACGAGAGCCGATTGGTTGAATCAGTTCAACGAACTGTGCTGTTTCTTCGAGGCCAAAAATTTTCCAAGCTGCAGCCGACAAGTCATCTAGCTTGTCTTCAAGTTCTTGCCGATACGACAACCCTGCTTCTGTAACATTGTGGTCTTTCGCTAACCCCCGCTGCTCAAGTTTTTCATAAGCTTTCTTTAACGCCGCATCGTCTGCTCCGCGACTTCGTGGCAGCCAGTCGTCTTCATAGCCTCTCCAAGCCCCATCAAGAATACCCACCATGCTTTCATCTAGTTCTTCGCTGATCTGTATCGCCCAATGAGTATCTCCGCGCCATTCTCTAATCGCGTTTACAGCCAACCAAGCTGATACGAGTTGATTTTGATTTCGAGGCCAGTCAATTAGAGAAGCGAATAAGACGCGGCCTGCGACAGGAAGGGTTTCAGCAGCTTCCCATAATTGTGGTTCAAGCGCTGCTAGCGGTTCGCATATTTCCGGTGAAAATTTTTCCAGCCCGGCTGCTACTGCTTGGTCTCGAGCAGCGGCCGCTTTTTCAAATGTGGTGTGCTCTCGACATAAGTCAAGACATCCTTCTACATATTTAGGATGGATCGAATAAAATGCTGCGGTCACAGCAGAGTTTCCGGCTGCTCCAAGAGATGATCCGCGGGTGGCGATGTAGTACCCAACACCGTCTGGCACTCCAAGCGCAGCATAGTTAGCAATTGCCTCTGGATCCCAGTAAATCCATCCAATCAGTTGATGTGAAACGAAAGCTGCTTTACCGCTTAATTCTCGCCAAGTAGCTGGATGGTCTTCTAGTTTTTTTGAGCCTTGAGGCATTGGCTTCTTTTAGCCTTGCCCGCCTGATGCTTCCTGAACGGAAACTTTTCCGGCGCTAATCCATGGCATCATCGCACGCAGTTTTGAGCCAACTTGTTCTATGCGGTGTTGGCGGCCCTTTTCTTCTAACGCATAAAAGTTTTCTCTACCGGAATGAGCTTCGGCAACCCATTCTTCAGCGAAGGTTCCTGATTGAATTTCTTCAAGAACTTTTTTCATTGTGACTCGAACTTGATCATCTATAACCCGAGGACCCCGAGTTAGGTCACCATATTCGGCGGTGTCAGAAACTGAATAACGCATACCGCCGATGCCTTGTTCGTACATGAGGTCAACAATGAGTTTTAATTCATGAAGGCATTCGAAGTAGCAGATTTCTGGCTGGTAGCCAGCATCAACCAGTGTGTCGAAAGCGCTTCTTACAAGTTCGGTTACACCGCCACAGAGAACGACTTGTTCGCCGAAAAGGTCTGTTTCGCATTCTTCAGTGAACGTTGTTTCAATGATTCCTGCTCGAGCACCACCTACGCCATCTGCGTAAGCTAACGCGAGATCTTTTGCTCCGCCTGTCGGGTCTTGCTCGACAGCAATGAGGCACGGGACCCCTCCGCCTTCAACGTAAGTTCGACGAACGAGATGTCCTGGTCCTTTTGGTGCAATCATGATGACGTCAACATCTTCCGGAGGTGTTATGAGATCAAATCTAATATTGAAGCCATGAGCAAACGCTAATGCGTCTCCCGCTTTGAGATTAGGGGCAACATGCTCTTGATAAACCTCTGCCTGGTCTGTGTCTGGGAGAAGAATCATGATGACATCTGCCCATGCTGAAGCTTCTGAAAGCGAACGAACGGTGAGCCCTGCTTCTTCAGCTTTTGCAACGGATCCTGATCCTTCTCGAAGCCCGACACAAACGTCTACTCCAGATTCTTTCAGGTTCAATGCATGTGCATGTCCTTGTGATCCGTAGCCCAGAATAGCTACTTTTCGTTCAGCGATCGCTGCCCGGTTGATGTCACTTTCGTAATAGATATTTGCCATTTTTCTCTCTTATCTTTCTTTACTTTCAGTTCTTTATTCGATGGTTTCGTCTAAGTTCGCCAGTGCGACTCGACCGGTTCTCTGAATTTCTAAAATTCCGAATGGTCGAAGCAGATTTTCAAACGTATCAATATGTTCTGGATCTCCTACTAAAGAAAGCATCATGGAGTCGGCCCCCACGCTCATAACTTTCCCGCCTGCACGGTCAAGTTGTTCCACGATATCGTCACGGTGTTCTGGTTCGACTGCGACTGTGACCAGCATCAATTCTCGTTCTATAGCGTGGCCGGGTTGCAAGTCTTGAATATCAACAACGTTGATGAGTTTGTCTAGTTGGTTAACTACTTGTTCAATGGGTGCCGATTCTCCGTCAACAACGATTGTGATGCGGCTTAAATGATCATCTTCAGTTGGGGCAACAGCTAGCGATCGAATATTAAAAGCTCTTCTCGCGAACAAACTGGCTACTCGTGCTAATACGCCGGATTTGTTTTCTACAGTGACGACTAGCGTGTGATTACGATGCCCCGGAGATTCAGCGTTCATCGAATTTCCTTTTCTTGGGAAGGAGGAACAATGACATCTGAGTTTCCGGTTCCTGATGCGACCATTGGATACACTTTTTCTTCGGCGGCTGTCCTGAAATCGATGACAACAGGGCGATCTTCTATTTCATTGGCTTGTGCAATAGCTTCTTCTACTTCATCTGGGTCATCTACTCGCATAGCGAAACAGCCCATGGACTCTGCCCAACCTTTGTAGTCAGGTATTTCTTTTGAAAGGAACACTTCCGAATGGCGCTCTTCGTAGAACATGTCTTGCCATTGTCTTACCATCCCTAAATATGAGTTGTTTAAAAGCGCAACTTTAATTGGGATATTTTCGACTCTTGCAGTGACGAGTTCTTGCGCAGTCATTTGGAAACATCCGTCTCCATCAACTGCCCAAACCATCTTGTCAGGGCAGCCAACTTTGGCTCCAATTGCTGCTGGGATTGAGAAGCCCATTGTTCCTAGCCCGCCTGAATTTATCCATGTGTATGGATGGTTGAACGTCCAGTATTGACTTGCCCACATCTGATGTTGACCAACTCCCGATGCAACTATGGTGTCTGCAGGCGTTGCGTCGCGAAGTTTTTCAATTACAAATTGTGGCTTTAACGCCTGACCAGGTGTCGATGGTTCATAAACGAGAGGGAAACGTTCCTGCCATCCGCTGATACGCGACTTCCAAGCTGTCCGGTCAGTGTTGCCTGATCCAGAATCTCTTAGGACAGAAACCATTGCTTCTATCGCGGTGCGGCAATCTCCTTGTATAGGTACATCTGGTCTGCGGACTTTACCGAGTTCTGCCGGGTCTATATCGACATGTATGATTTTTGCACTCACCGCAAATTCGTCGAGTTTTCCGGTTACACGGTCGTCAAATCTGGCGCCCAGAGTTATCAATAAGTCTGACTCTTGCATCGCGGTCACTGCAGTGAAGTTCCCATGCATGCCTGGCATTCCAAGGCAGAGTTCGTGGCTATCAGGAAAAGCTCCGCGTGCCATTAATGTGGTCACTACATGAATGCCTGTGAGTTCTGCAAGTTCCAGAAGCGCTTCTGCTGCTCTTGATTTGAGGATTCCCCCGCCGATATAAAGAATTGGTCTTTCCGCATTCTGAATCAGTTCTACGGCTTTTTGAATGGCCTCTGGGTCTACTGATGTATCGACTTTGTAACCAGGAAGATCTATTTCTACGTTGTCTTCCCATTCAAGAGACGAGCGAGGGTTAGTAGGGTCGACAATGTCTTTGGGGATGTCTACAAGAACTGGGCCGGGGCGTCCAGTTGTCGCTATGTGAAACGCTTCTTTAATTACTTGTGGAATGTCTTGCGCTTCGGTGACAAGAAAGTTGTGTTTGGTGATTGATGCGGTTATTCCGGTGGTGTCGCATTCTTGGAAGGCGTCTGTTCCTATTGCTGCCGTTGGTACTTGTCCGGTTATGACCACCATTGGAATCGAGTCAAGATAGGCGTCACATAGTGGGGTAACAATGTTTGTAGCTGCTGGCCCGCTTGTAACCATTGCGACGCCGGGTTTTCCAGTTGCTTGAGCGTAACCCTCTGCCATATGTCCTGCGCCT
>Ga0315316_10002982_pt1 | contig 12255 bp, 11 predicted proteins | sample M160m3416metaG_FD_203702 | JGI IMG/M metagenome (GOLD analysis project Ga0315316, IMG submission 203702) | Ammonia-oxidizing marine archaeal communities from Monterey Bay, California, United States - M1 60m 3416 | ecosystem: Environmental > Aquatic > Marine > Intertidal zone | place: USA...
TTAGGCACTTTTCTAGGTTTTTTAGCAGTTATTTCAAAAAATTATTATGAGAATGAAATAGCAAAGTAAATGAAAGATTTTTCTTTAAATCTCCATAAATGAAAATCATACCTATAATATTGACAGGAGGTTTTGGAAAAAGGTTATGGCCTTTATCAAGACAGTCTTATCCTAAACAATTTCTTTCTCTGAATTCAGAAAATACAATGTTTCAGGAGACGATAATTCGTCTGGATAAAGTTACATCGGTGGATGTTGAACAACCTATTGTGATATGTAACCAGGAGCATAGATTTTTAGTAGCAGAACAAATTCAGCAAATTGGAAAAGATGTTGGAGCTATTCTTTTAGAGCCATTAGGAAGAAATACGGCTCCAGCAGTTGCTGCAGCATGTCATTATATTAAAACACTAGACAATAATGATAATATTATCCTTGTGCTACCTGCAGATCACCAAATAAATGATTTACATGAGTTTGATTTGGCAATAAGTAAAGCTTATTCATCTGCTTCTTCGGGTGATTTGATAACTTTTGGGGTGGAGCCCACAGAGCCACATACTGGTTATGGCTATATCAAAAAGGGTTCTGAGCATATAGATTCAGATTTACATCAAGTTGATGAGTTTGTTGAAAAACCTGATATAAATAAGGCTGAGAAATTTATAAATAGTGGAGCATACTTATGGAATAGCGGGATATTTATGTTCCAAGTATCGACATATCTTAATGCCCTAAGGGATTTCTCACCGGAGATTTATAATATGACAAAAATGGCTATCGATAATATGGAACAGGACTATGATTTTATTAGGATTAATGAAAAGTTTTTTGGACAATCACCTTCAGATTCTATTGATTATGCTGTCATGGAGAAAGCCATTAGTCATAATATAACTATTAATGTCGCCTCGCTGGATGCTGATTGGAGTGATTTAGGTTCGTGGAAATCATTATGGGAAAAATCATCAAAAGATCGAAACTCTAATCTTATAAAAGGAGACGTTATCACAGAAGATAGCACTTCAAATCTTCTTTATTCAAAATATGGATTAATTGCCACAGCAGGTATCAAGGATATGATTGTTGTTCAAACCTCGGATGTTGTCTTAGTCGCAGATAAGTCAAAATCTGAAAGCGTTTCTAAAATTGTAGATGAGCTCCTTAGTCGCAATAGAGAGGAACCTATATTTCATAGAAAAGTGACTAGACCTTGGGGAACTTTTGATTCTATTGATGAAACTGATTCATTTAAAGTAAAAAGATTGACCGTTAATCCTGGGGCTAAGCTTTCATTACAAATGCATCATCAAAGAGAGGAATTTTGGGTAGTTGTTGCAGGAACTGCAAGTGTAACTAGAGGTGATGATGTTTTAATATTGAAGGTTGGTGAAACCATTCATATTCCAATTGAGATGACACATTCACTAGAAAACCCATATGATGAGCCACTGATTATTATAGAGGTTCAAATAGGAAGCTATTTAGGTGAGGATGACATAGTTCGTTTTGATGATCAGTATGGAAGAGTAAAAAAAGACTAATAACTAATGGAAGCATGAGCAATAAAATAGCAGTAATAACAGGTATAACTGGTCAAGATGGAGCATATTTAGCTCAATTATTGATTCAAAAAGATTATGAAGTTATAGGAGTTGTTCAAGACTTATCTAATATAAATAAATCGAGGTTGGAGTATTTATCTATTTCAGATCAAATAGAATGGAGACAATGTTGTTTAACCGAAAAAGATGAAATTACTCGTTTAATAGATGAAAATCAACCAGATGAATTTTATAATCTGGCAGCCCAGAGCTCAGTTTTTACATCCTATCAGAAACCTATTCTTACTCTTCATTTTAATACAATGTCAGTAGCAAATATATTAGAAAGCATAAGGGAAACTAATAGTGAGATAAAATTTTATCAGGCTTCAAGTGGTGAAATGTATGGCAATGTTAATTCTCTTCCAATTACAGAAGATTCTACACTTTTTCCTGTGAGTCCATATGCTGTTTCGAAATGCACATCTTTTTGGTTGACTGTAAATTATCGTGAATCATTTAATATGTTTTGTACCTCTGGTATTTCATTTAATCATGAGTCATATTTGAGAAATGAAAATTTTATTATTAAGAAAATTTTAAATACCGCATTCGATATTCTAGATGGAAAAAAAGACATACTGGAAGTAGGCAATATAGATATTAAGAGAGACTTTGGTTTTGCACCAAAATATGTAGAAGCTATGTATTTAATGATGCAACATGAAGAACCTGATCATTACATACTTGCATCTGGCGTATCAGTTTCTCTTAAAGAGATTATTTTTTATATTTTTGATAGCCTTAATATTGATAGAAAGAAGGTTATGATTAATAAGGATTTATATAGACCAAATGAAATAATGGAAAATTATGGAGATTCATCGAAAGCACATAAAGCTCTAAATTGGCAATATGAAATGTCTTTTTTTGAAGTTCTAGATATCATTATTCATGAGTCTATTGAAAATAAAAATTAAAATATCTTCATTATAAAAATCTATTACACATTCTTTTATAACCCTATTGTTTTTTTAAAAATATGGTAAATAAATACGATAAAAAAAGAGTATTAGTCACAGGAGGAGCAGGTTTCCTTGGATCACACTTGTGCGATAGGCTCATAAGAGATGGAAATTATGTTATTTGTCTGGATAATTTTTATACCGGATATCATAACAATATAGATCATTTAAGTAATAACAAATCTTTTCATCTAATAGAGCATAATATAATTGAAACAATAAATATTGATGCAGATGAAATATATAATTTTGCTTGTCCTGCATCACCAATTCATTATCAGAAAGAGCCTATTTTTACATTAAAGACAAGTGTTCTTGGTGCTATCAACATGTCAGAACTTGCAATAAAAACAAATGCAAAACTATTACAAGCTTCTACAAGTGAAATTTATGGAGATCCTGAGATTCATCCACAAACTGAAGACTATTGGGGTAGAGTGAATCCTATTGGTCATAGATCATGTTATGACGAAGGCAAAAGGTGTGCAGAAACAATTTTCTTTGATCATTATAGAAAAAATCAATTAAAACTTAAGTTAGCAAGAGTTTTTAATACCTATGGACCAAGGCTTCACCCTAACGATGGAAGAGTGGTGTCAACATTTATTATGCAGGCCTTAAATGATAAGCCTCTTACAATTTTTGGTAATGGGAATCAAACTAGATCTTTTTGCTATGTTGATGACTTGATAGAAGGCTTTATTCGTTTGATGGCTTCCGATAATCTAATTGGACCAGTCAATCTAGGTAATCCTGATGAATACAGAATCAAAGATCTAGCAAAAATTATTATTAGATTAACTAACTCAAATTCTGAAATAAAAATTCTCCCTCTGCCATCAGATGATCCTGCTCGAAGAAAGCCAGATATAAATTTAGCAAAGTCTCAACTAGAATGGGAACCGAAAGTATCTATAGAAAAAGGTTTGACTAAAGCAATATCATATTTTCAAAATGCTTCATTTCAACCTAATCAAACTAAAAAAGGAAAACCATCTAAAAATCTTAAAGATAATTCAAAAACAAATATCATGATTACGGGAGTTGCAGGCTTTATTGGGTCCCATATTGCAAAGAGGCTATCAGATGAAGGCTATAATATTCTGGGTATAGATCAGTCAGACAAAAAGCTTTCAGAATTTCATAAGTTAAGGTTAAAAAATTTAATGAAAGAGACTAATATTGAGTTTTTAGAATCTGATATTTCAAATTATAATAAGCTGCATCAAGTTTTTAATAATTTCAAACCAGAAAAGGTTATTCACTTAGCAGCAACACCAGGAGTAAGAGGAGCTGAAAAAAAATATTCTTCTTATATACAATCTAATTTAATTGGACATGCAAATACTCTAGATATTGCTACAAAATTTAATGTGAAGCACTTCTTATATGCTAGTAGCTCAAGTGTTTATGGGAATTCTCTAGATCAACCTTTTAAGGAGGATTATAGAACAGATGATCCAGAAAGTTTTTATGCTGCAACAAAAAAGTCTAATGAATTGATGTCAGCAACATATAGTAAAAACTATAAAATGCAAACAACTGGGATGAGGTTTTTTACTGTTTATGGACCTTGGGGAAGACCAGATATGGCTTATTTTAAATTTGCAAAAAATATTATTAATAATAAACCTATCACTGTCTATTCCAATGGAGAGTTGAAAAGAGATTTTACATATATAGATGATATTGTTGAATCAATATTTAGGTTGATGAACATTAGTTTTGGTTATGAAGTTTCTCATAAGATATTTAATATAGGGTCGGGTAAACCAGTTACTGTAATGGAATTGGTAAATACTATTGAGTTAATTCTTAACAAAAAAGCATTGATATCTTATGAACCTATGCAGTTGGGAGATGTAATTCTTACAGCTGCTAATAACCAAAAACTAACTAAAGAGATTAGTTTTGAGCCAGCTACTTCTTTAAAAGGTGGTTTAGAAGTATTTTGTTTTTGGCTGAAAGAGATCTTATCAGAAAATAATAATATTTTTTAATAAAAATATTAATGTATGACTTAAAAAAAATATTAAGGTTATAATCATTTAAAATTTTATCTTTTTGATATGAATTTATTTTTTTATAATTAGAATTTTGACTTTTATGACTAAATTTTTAGAAGAAATAAGAACAGAAGAAGAACTGTTAGCAATTATTATTAGGTCTGAATATGATCAGCCTGATATCTCTTTTTTTACGCCAGACGATAATATTCTCCAGGTCGGTTATATGAGTTATTCAGAAAATAAAAAAATACAACCTCATATCCATAATCAATACAAGAGAGAGATTCAAGGTACACAAGAAGTCATTTTTATTAAAGAGGGAAGACTAAAAGCAACATTCTATAATCAAGATAAAGAATTTGTTTCTGATATTGAATTATCTTCAGGAGATTGCGTAGTCCTCATTAGTGGAGGGCATGGTTTTGAACTCTTAGAGCCAACAAAAATGATAGAGGTTAAAAATGGTCCTTATGCTCATGATGAGGATAAAATTAGATTTTAAAAATGGTGGTTTAAATTGGATACACAAATAAAAAATGTAGAGCATCATAAATGTAGGCTATGTGGAAGTACTCCATTAGAGTTCATTTTTTCAATTGGCAATCAATATATCAATGACTTCGTTACAGAAGATAGAATTAATAAAGGTAAAACTGCTCCTTTAGATATAGTTTATTGCTCAGAATGTGATTTATCTCAACTAAAGCATACAGCACCACAGGAATTATTATATTCAAGACAATATTGGTATAGGTCGGGAGTCACCGATACCATGAAGAGAGAACTTAAAGATATTGTAGATGATATAGAATCAAGAATAGATCTTGACCCTGATGATATCATCCTCGATATAGGGGCTAATGATGGAACTATGTTGGAGTATTTTCCAAAGTCAACAATTAGAATTGGGTGTGAACCAGCTAATAATTTGGTTGATGAGTTAGCAACACGTTGTGATAAAGTGATTCATGACTTTTGGTCTGAGCGATCATTTTTAGAGTCTGTAAATGATATGGAAAATAAGAAAGCAAAGGTCGTTTGTGCTATAGGTATGTTTTATGATCTTGATGATCCTGTAGCCTTTGTATCAGATATTGAAAAAGTTTTAGATGATAATGGCATTTTTGTTGCACAACTTATGACTCTCGCTCCGATGCTAGAAAAAAATGATCTAGGAAATATTTGCCATGAACATATTGAATTTTACTCATATAAGTCACTTGTATACATGTATGAAAAGTGCGGTTTAGAAATAACACATATAAGTGAAAATAGCGTTAATGGAGGAAGTTATAGAATATTTGCTAGAAAGTATCAAAATGGATCTATTGATTATCCAGAGCAAGCTAGTAAAGAAGATCTCCTAGCATTTAAAGAAAGAATAGATAAGATCAAAGATCAATGCTTAACATTTTTTAATGAAGAAAGTGCTAAAGGTAAAACCATTCATGTCTATGGTGCTTCAACTAAAGGTAATGTTATTCTTCAGTATTTTAATCTAGATACAAAGTTAATTGAATATGCTGCCGAGAGAAGTCCTGAAAAGTTTAGTAGATACACAGTTGGGTCATGGATACCTATTATTTCTGAACAAGAAAGTAGAGAGATGAAGCCAGATTATTATTTCGTTTTACCTTGGGCATTTTTTGATGAAATGTATGATAGGGAGCATGAATGGAGAGCTAATGGTGGTAAATTTGTTGTACCTTTCCCAGAGTTTAGAATTGTTGAGTAAATTAAGTAATGTTTATAAAAGAGACACTATATAGGGATATCATCCAGTCGATACCTATTTTATGTGTCGATATAATTATCAAAAATGAGAAAGGTCAATTTCTCCTTGTTAAACGCTCCAATCAACCATTAAAAGGGGAATACTGGCTTGTAGGAGGAAGAATAAATCATGGTGAAAATGCAAGAGATGCAGCCAGAAGAAAATTAATAGAGGAAGCTAATATCGAAGCCAATCAACTTGAATTCATAGGAATTTATGAAGGAATATTTGATATTGATCCATTTGATAACATAGATATTACTTATCATACAATTGGATTATTATTCCAAACTCAAATCGATTCCCTAACAGAAATTAGTCTTGACAATCAAAGTTCAGAATGGAAATGGTCAGATACTTTGCCAGAGAAATATAGGATTTTAAAAAAGAGGGAGAATTTATTATGAAGAAAGCATTAATATTTGGTGTCACAGGCCAAGATGGCAGCTATCTTGCTGAACTTCTTCTAGAAAAGGGCTATGAAGTGCATGGTTTAGTGAGGAAATCAGCAACTGGTAATTTGGTAAATATACAACATCTAATTGATGATAAGGATATTTATAATCAAAGTTTCTTTATTCAGAAGGGTGATTTGTTAGATATTACATCTATCTATAGAGTAATTTCAGATGTTAATCCAGATGAAATATATAATGAGGCAGACCAAGATCATGTCAGATGGAGTTACGATATGGTTGGTTATTCATCAGAAATAACTGCAGCATCAGTCGCAAAAATCTTAGAAATAATTAAACAAGTTAATCCATCAATTAGATATTTTCAGCCCTGTACCTCAAATATGTATGGAATAAGTAAAGAGCAAACTCAAAATGAGGAGACTAGATTTAATCCACAAAGTCCATATGCCATATCAAAAACATTTGCATATTATGTTACCCGATACTACCGAGAAGCATTTGGTATTCATGCCTGCGTAGGGATACTTTTTAATCATGAGTCACCAAGAAGAACACCTGAATATGTGACAAGAAAAATTACTCAGAGCGTAGCTAGGATAGCTCTAAAAAAACAAGAAAAACTATACCTTGGTGATTTATCTGCAGAAATTGATTGGGGCTATTCACCTGAATATATGGAATGTGCATGGCGAATGCTACAAGCAAAAGAAGGAAAGGACTATATTATTGCTTCTGGGAAGGTACACTCGGTTCAAGATTTTGTTGAAGAAGCTTTCAAAATAGTTGATTTAAACTATAAAGATTATGTTGAAACTGATAGTAGTCTTATAAGGCCAACGAAGACTAGTCCATTAGTTGGCGATATAACAAAAGCAAAAAAAGAATTAGATTGGGAGCCAACAACTACTTTTAAAGAATTGGTTACACTAATGGTTAATGAAGATTTAAAAAATGAAAATATCTAATAATGTTAAGGCAAAAGTGAGAGTTTCATGAAAAATGATTTTATTCCTGTAGCTGAGCCAGTGTTGGGTGCTATCGAAAGAGAACTTCTCCTTGATGCATTTGACAGCGGATGGATATCAGCTGGAGGTACTTATAATAAAAAACTTGAAGAAGATTTTTCTAGTTATTGTGACATGGACTATGGATCTACTGTTTCAAATGGAACAGTTGCTTTGCACTTAGCAGTTCGTGCATTAGATTTAGTTTCAGGAGATGAAGTTATTGTTCCAAACTTCAATGGTATATATGGAGCTTATGCTCTGCTATATGAAGGAGTTACTCCTGTCCCTGTAGATGCTGAATATGGAACATGGAATATTGATACACAGTTAATTGAAGAAAGGATAACACCTAAAACAAAAGCCATCATGGTTGTCCATCTCTATGGTCATCCGTGTAATATGAACCCAATTTTAGAATTAGCAAAAAAATATAACTTATACATTATTGAAGATGCAGCTGAAGCCCATGGAGCAGAATATAATGGCAGAAAAGCTGGTTCTTTTGGTGATATATCAACCTTTAGTTTTTTCTCAAATAAGATTATAACCTCTGGTGAAGGCGGTATTGTTTTAACTAATGATGCAGAGATTTATAAGAAAGTTGAATATTTTAAAAATCAATGTTTTCATGTTGATGGTCCAAGAAACTTTACTCATGAAGACATTGGTTATAACTATAGATTAACTAATTTACAATCAGCGATTGCATATGCTCAATTTTTACAAATTGATAAGTTGGTTGATGCAAGAATAGCTATAAATAAAAAATATAGGGAGATGCTACAGGATATTGAAGGCATTAGTTTCCAGGATGAAAGAGAGTACGCAAAGAATGTTTTTTGGATGACTGGAATCATAATTGATTCAAAGAAAGCTGGATTTACAAGAAATCAGCTAGAGGATCATTTAGCTAGAAATAACATTCAAACAAGGAGACTTTTTGTTGGTATGGACAGACAACCTGTATTAAAAAAATATGACTATTTTTTTGAAGAAAGCTTTCCTGTGTCCGATATACTCGCAGACAACGGACTATATTTACCAACTTCCTCATTATTGACTGACTCCAATATTAATAGAATTACTGAAACAATAAAGCAACTAATTTAAGAGGAAATAATGATTAAGAGACTAATTAATTATTTTAGAAGAATGTATAACTTACTAGAGGTTACAAAATCTTTATCAAGAGGCGCTGGAACTAAAAACTATCATAATATTGACACCACTGATCCAATGACATGGGAATTCTCAGGATTTAGTCAGAATGGAGAAGATGGCCTATTAGATTATCTGATCAATCAACTAAAAGTTTCAGATAAATATTTTTTTGAAATAGGAAGCTCAACAGGCGTTGAAAATAATACCACATGGCTTGCAATTGCTAGAAGATTTTCTGGTCTGATGATTGAAGGTAGCTTGGAGCAAGTAAATAGATCTAGGCAGTTTATTAATCAATTTAGTATTGGTGTAGATGTTGTCAATAAATTTGTTGATGAAAAGAATGCTCAAGATGTTGTTGCTCTTAGTGATACTAAGACACCAGATGTATTCTCCATTGATATTGATGGAAATGATTACTATATAGTTAAATCATTATTCGATCTTGATTTTAGACCAAAAATTGTAGTTGTTGAATATAATTCTGCTTTTGGACCTAATCATAGTAAAACAATTATTTATGATAAACATATGCTAGTGAGAAATGGAAACTATATGGATTATTCTGAAGAAAGCAGGCTATATTATGGTGTTTCTATTGGTGGATGGAAAACATACTTCTCCGAACTAGGCTATAAGTTTATAACGGTTGATAGTAATGGTGTAAATGCTGTTTTTGTAAATCCTGATTATTTTAGTTCAGATTTTTTAGAAGCTATTAAAGGTAGAGATTTTCAAGAAAATTTTTTTCAAACACGTTTATTTAAAACCACTTGGAAAAAACAATTTGAAAAGATTAAACATCTAGGCTTCCTAGATATATAAAAAATTATACTTCTATAGTTGTTATTATAAATCATATTAATAAGACCTTTAATATTTATAAAAAAAGTCCAAATAAATAGAGATGAAGAAAATTTTATATATTCAATTTACCGATCCTATACATTGGCCAGTAATTATGCATGGCGCTAATATTCTAGGTAAAAAGAATTGGAATATATTATCCTTGGGCGCTCATAATATTCCAGATTCATCTCAAAGGATACAAATGGATCTGAATCATAATATTAGAATAAAAATGCTAGCTTATTGCGCCCCAGGTTTTATGCAGAAATTACAATATTTATTCTATAATTTATGGGTCATTTTTTATCTTTATACTTGGAAGCCAGATGTCGTATATGTAGCAGAAAAAATGCTCTGTCCAGTAGCTAATTTTATTAAGAAAAATTCTTCAGTTATATTGATTTATAATGAATTATTATGTGTTAATGATGAATCGGATATTAGTCCAAATTTTCTTATAAATGCTAGGCGAGAAACAGCAAAAATAGCAGATCTATGTATTCTTCCAAATCAACCTAGGCTTAATAAATTTGTTAATGAGGTAGGTGATTACTCAAATGCTATTTATACTCATGCTTACCCTCCTTTAGATGAGGTTAAAAGCCTACCTATAAAAGAAAAATCATCCCAATCAAAGTTAAAAATATTCTATCATGGAATGATAGGCCCAGACAGACTGCCATTACAGTTATTTGAGGCAATAGAAGATCTAAAAACTTCTGTTGAGCTTACTATAGCTGGCGTTGATCTCTCAGGACCATCAGGCTATAGTTATATTATTAAAGATCTGATTGTTAAAAAAGGTTTAGTTGAATCAGTCAATTACATAGGTTTGATTCAAGATAGAAATGATCTATTAAAAGAATGCTCAAAGGCTGATGTTGGATTATGCCTAGTCCAAAAAAGTATAATAAATGGAATTGAGCCAGAGTTTGATATGGCAGGAGGAGCACAAAGACCATTTGAGCATATGGCTTTGGGATTAGTTCCTTTAGTAACAGATGTAAAAGACTGGCATGAACTATTTGTTATAGGTGGATATGGTTTTAGCTGCAACCCTGATGATACGAATAGTATTAAAGAGTTATTACAGGATTTATATAAAAGGAAGGATGAGTTATATGAAATTGGACAAAAAAATAGAGAGAAAATTTTAAATAATTGGAATTATGATCACGAATTTAAAAAAATAGAATATTTTTTAGAAAAGTATTAGTAGTTAAATTAATTGTTAAAAAAAAGTATATAAGTAAAATTAGATCATGAAAAAAGCATTAATATTTGGAGTTACTGGGCAAGATGGAGCATATCTTGCCAATAACTTACTTGAAAAAAACTATATTGTTCATGGAGTAAAGAGAAGACAGTCAAATTTAAATTCAGCTAGTAGATTAGATTTACTTTTTAAAGATCCAAATCAACAAGAGACTGATTTTATTTTGCATTATGGTGATATAACAGACGCAAATAATGTTTTTGCTTTGATAGCAAAACTAAAACCAGATGAGATTTATAATTTAGCAGCACAAAGTCATGTTGCTATTTCTTTTGTTATGCCTGCTTATACTGGACAAGTAGATGCTTTGGGTACCCTAAACATTTTAGAGGCTATAAGAGCTTCAGGGTTAGAGAAGACAACAAAATTTTATCAGGCCTCTACCTCAGAGTTATATGGAAAAGTTATGGAGATTCCTCAATCAGAGTTGACTCCTTTTAACCCTCAAAGTCCATATGCAATAGCTAAAATGTATTCTTTCTATATGACTAAATTATATAGAGAGGCTTATGGATTATCAGCCTCAAACGGAATACTCTTTAATCATGAGTCGCCTCTGAGAGGTGAAAACTTTGTTACTAGGAAAATAACTATAGGCTTAGCAAAGATTAAATTAGGAATTGAACAACAATTATTTTTAGGCAATCTAGATGCTAAAAGAGATTGGGGGCATGCAAAGGATTATGTTGATGCAATGACAAAAATATTACAACTAGGTAAAGCTAATGATTATGTTATAGCAACTGGTGAACAGTATAGTGTTAGGGATTTTGTTGAGTGTGCTTCTAAACATATAGGTTTAGATATTACTTGGAAAGGAGAGGGTGTTGATGAAGTAGGAATTGATCAAAGTGGGAGAGAGATAATCAAGGTGAGTAAAGAATACTATAGACCTGCTGAAGTAGAAACTCTATTAGGGGATTCTTCATTTGCAAGAAAAGATTTAGAGTGGATTCCAAAAATTAGCTTTGAAGCTTTAGTTGAGGAAATGATGGTATCGGATTTAGCTCTTTTTAGAGACGGAGAAATTCCGAATCCTTTTTGATTTTTAAGACAAATAAAGCAGCATCTAAAGCAAATCTTACCTCAATTATAGAAAGGGTCATAAGTGGATTAACTCCAGTTATTTTAGTGCCACTATATGTAAAGTATTTAACAATTGAGGAGTATGGTATTTGGTTAATTATACTA
>Ga0315316_10002985_pt1 | contig 12246 bp, 6 predicted proteins | sample M160m3416metaG_FD_203702 | JGI IMG/M metagenome (GOLD analysis project Ga0315316, IMG submission 203702) | Ammonia-oxidizing marine archaeal communities from Monterey Bay, California, United States - M1 60m 3416 | ecosystem: Environmental > Aquatic > Marine > Intertidal zone | place: USA...
GATGTCATGCGGCCGGTGACAGATTTCACTTCGAGCGACGTGTCATACGCCAGAACGATAAGTGGCTGTTTCCCGGTTCGAGCAGTGGCCCCCGGAGCGACGACCTGCAGTCGTTTGTACTGACCAGCCACGCGGAGCTTTGAGCGGACTGCGTGGGGCGTGACGATCACCCAGCGATACGTGCGAGAATACGCTCCCCAGTCGCGGCCACGGGCCGGAGCACTATTGAGGACCGGCACGCCGCCGCGACTGCCTGCCTGTACGACGTGCCAGTGGGCTCCGATCTGACAGATGACGTTGATGCCCTCCTCACGCCGCAGATCGAACCAGTCTGCACTGAGCGGGTAGTGCGAGACCGCGATGACCGGCGTCTTTGGTGGCAGCGATTTCAGGTCGGCCTGCAGCCAGTCGCTCTGCCGTTCGCGAGCCGGTTCGCGCAGGTAACTTGTCTCGGACACGAGCTGAATGAAATGCACGCCGCCGTAATCCCACGAGTAATACGGCGGCCCGATCCGCTGCTCAAAACTGACCGTGCACCGCGGGTCGAGGCAGTTGCCGTCGTGTCCGCCGAAGCCCTCATAGACCGGAATCTTTGACTGCCCGCGGATGAAGTCGTACATGTCCCATTCGTACTGCGAGCCGGCCATCGTCAGGTCGCCGGCTGTCGCGAGAAAAGCCGGTTTACCAAGATGCGGCAGCGCCGGTGCCGACGTCACCTGAGCGTAGTCCTTCGCCGTAGGGATCATCTGTTCGATATTCGTGAACTGGCTGTCGCTGGCTGTCATGAACCAGAACTCACGTTTCGCCGAAGCCGGGTCACGCATGAGTCCGAAATGAACGGAGTATTCGCCGCGCGGCTCATCAAATGGAATCCGCCGGAAGAACAACCCGGTCGGCCGGAATCCCGTCGGCCGCGTCACGACAACGAATCGATGATGCGGGTTTTCATCAAAGCGAATCTGAAACTGAAAGCTGCCGTCGTCACCGGTCCGAACGACTCGCTCACCGTTCGTCACATTGACACCCACGAGTCCGGATTCACCGTCGTCCTGTGTCCCGTTGCCATTGCGATCATCGAACACCGTCCCCGAAACGATCGCCAGACGAGGTCTTGCAGCCCCGAGTTCCGGCTCAGGTCGCTGAGGGATCTTCTTCCGGAGTGCAGTTAGTTCGCCGTCATTAAATCCCCGCAGAAGATCAACGGTTGTCGTCAGTTCCGTATCGGAGACTGGCGATTCCGCAGTAGCGGTTTGAGCCTGTGCTGTGTCAGACGACGCCGACACGAGAATCAGGAAAGTGAAATACAGGGTGATGGAACGAGTAATCGCAGTCATTGAGTTTCCGAATTTGTAAGGCGCACAGATAGAATAGTTCCGATGGACGAGCAGCAATAGATCCTCATCTGCGATTCAGGGTGGATTGCGTTCCTGACATGCCTCGTGAATGAATCCGGTTCTTCAGGCATAGCTTTCATTGCCAGGGCACTTTAACAGCAGCCAACAGGAATTGGCGTCGATGGTGTTGTTGTAGAGTTCCAGATTCCGGAAGTACCGTCGGATACAACTGCCTGCGATACCTCCGGGAAAATCAACGAACCTGAACCTTGAGCCACCCCGTAGGATAAAAAAATTCGCCGAACTCAAAATGTTGCATAAATACCGGACTTACGGCTTATCAGAGTCTCGCATCTCAGCCGCTTGATTTCACCTGTCTGCACCGGAAACTGCCGATTTTGGCGCCGAGCATGTCCTTCCTGCTCCAGCCATGGCACATTCTGCTCGCTGCACTCTGTGAGCATGGTCAATGAGCGACAGCAGCAGATCATCCAGTTCTAGAAACACTGCTGAAGAAACTCGGAAAGAAGCGTCTGCTGTTGGATGACGATAAGCGTCGGCTCCCGGTGGTGAAAGGACATGCCATCCAGCCGGTTGAAACGGCTGCGGGACGGTTTGAGACCATGTGACACCAAATGAAACCGCTGTGGGCTCAGGTAATGACGCAGTCCAACGCAGGTCAATGGCCGCTTTCAGCATTTTCTGAGCGCCCGCTCGAAGGACCTCGGTCAATGCGTCACGTGATGTAACGTCAACGGAATCCGGTGCTGCCGGTGTGTCTTCGATGACGGAATTGATACTCTTAATCACTGGTGGCGTCCCTTTCGACATGAGTTGTGATCTTTGGTCTTTGATCAATTCATCTCGAAATACGCCGCCTCTTTCAACCCTCCGCTCAAACACAACTTTCTACAGTAACTCGTGTAAGTCTTCGTTGGCAAATAACTCAAGAGCGTCACAATGAATTGTTGACGTTCTTGTCCGCAACGGGAGCCATTCTTAAGGCTTTGTACGCAGTAATTCCTGCTGCCGTCGCCACTGACCGGGGCGTACGAAAACGGACCCCCGCAGCGACCATTTGCACAGTCACACTACTTCGCCTGGCCAGAGCAACATTACCGTCGAATGGCGAGTGGTGGGCCTGCCAGAATCAGGAGGGCCAGCAATGCGACGTTTTCCGGAAACCAGACGTCCATCGAGAGTCCAATCGCAACGTGCATGCTTATCAACCCAACGGCAATCAGCGGTTGAAGTTCAGTCCAAGCGCGGGCGCCGTTGTTGGCCAAAGTGTCGAACGGAAGTGTGGAACGCGCGACACCATCTAAAGACACAATGAGTCGTCGCATTGTTTCTCACGCGTGCAAAAGACGACCGATTTGGGAAGATATGATAAGTACGATGTCGACCGTATACACTTAGCATCTAGTACGGCTTGAAGCGGATGCCGCGTAACCGGCAGCTGGAAAGTTCTATTGCTATGCGCCATGCTTACTGATGGCTGCGCACGCTGGGGCGGTCCCGAATCCGGCGGTCCCGAATCCGGCGGGGCAGTCGGTGTCCGGGAAGAATTGCTGTGTCGTTGGTAACAGATCGGAGTCGTGATTGTGAAGCACGTGAGTATCTTGTTGATTTCGGCAGGGATTTTCTGTCTCTCAAAATGTCCATCAGTTGCTGACGAAGCAGACGTGATTGAGTTTTTCAGAGCACGGGGTGATTCCGTCGCCGTTGACGATCAGGGGCACGCTGTCAGGTTGATGGCACGTGGCACGCCGCCGCTTTCGGTACAGCAGCTTCAACAGATCGGTGACTTGACACATCTCACGAGTGTGGGCATCAATATGTCGCCGGCCAATGACTCGCAATGGGGATTCTTGGCCAGGCTGCCGAAGTTGAAGCAGCTCAGGATATGGCATGGCCACCATTTTCGCTCACTGGATGTATTCAATGGCTTAGCCGTGGAAGAGCTGACCGTCGGTGGATGCATGGGGTTGTATCGTCTCAATACATCTGACCCCGACAAGACGCAGAACATCATTACGACACTGGACAATCTGCCCAACGTCAGGAAGTTGGTGCTTTATCATTCGCCCGTGGCACCGGATGATGCTCATCTGGAACACCTTGTGAAATCGTTTCCAGGTGTGACGCAACTGCGAGTTGATTTTGTTGCGCCAGGTCGTGGCCCCGGCCGTATCACCAGAAAGGGACTTCGCAGTTTGAGCCGTTTACCGCTGACCCATTTGACCATTGAAAATGCGGATACTCTTTCAGCAGAAGATCTGGCGGTATTGTCCACGATCAATACACTCAAGCATCTGCAGGTGTTTACCGCCAGGGGCTCCACGACCTCGGAAGGCAGGTACCGGGCACTTCTGGTGCAATTTCAAAAGCTCCGGCCGGAAATTAAAGTCAGCTATGTAAACCGTTAACGGCCTGTCCTCGCTATTGGTTATGCAGCGTGAACATCTCAGAAACCAGGGATAACATGATAAACAACCACAGTTTCCGAAAGAGGGGCTCCCGGCGGCGACACTTTTTGAAAGGTGTTGGCGTCACAATGGCATTGCCCGTGATGGAATCAATGGCTTCCGGGGGCGATTCCGCCGAGGACGCAGCGGAACAGGGCAATCCGAAAAAACGATCCGTAAAGCGAATGGTGAACCTCTCGAACGCCTTCGGGATGTACCCCTCCGCGTTCTTTCCCGAGGATGCCGGCGACGACTATCGAATGCCTGAATTACTAAAACCGCTGGAGCGTCATCGGCGGGAAATGACGGTCTTTTCGAACCTGGACCACGGCCTCAGCCTTGGGCATGCCGGCACGCCAACGCTACTCAATGGCATTGAATCCAAAAACGCCCGTTTCCATCCCGATGGAAACATCAGCGTCGACCAAAGGGCCGCCGAGTGGCTCAAGGCCACCAATCGCTTTCCCTCGCTACAGACCACTGTGCGTGGCGCGAAGAATTCTCTGAGCTGGACGCGAAACGCCGTCAATCTTCATGGAATTGGCTGCAAGGCTTTGTACAACAAGCTCTTTCTGGATCTTGACGAACAGGGGCGCGCCCGGCAGGATCAGCGTTATGAGCAGGAAGCGAGTATTCTGGATGTCGTCCTCGATCAAGCCAAATCGGTTCACCGCAGAATTGGCAAGAACGACCAGCGCAAGCTGGACGAGTATCTGAATTCTGTCCGCGGTCTTGAAAACAGGTTTGCGCAGGAATCGCAGTGGCTGCACAAGAACAAGCCCCGCACGCAACTTCCTGAACCGCCGGTGAGGTTCGATCGTATCGAGGACGAGTACGATGTTCACATGGAGTTGCTGACCCTTGCACTGCAGACCGACTCCACTCGTATCATCACGACAGATCTCGGCATGCAACCCGGCGACCTCGATCTGCCCCTGACCTATCATGCCTACTCGCATCACGGAGAACTTCCGGAACTTGTCGAGGGCCTGGTTGCCATTGAGAAATTTCAGATGGGATACGTTGCACGTTTCCTGGATCGTTTGAAGGAGACGGAAGATCTGATCAATGGCGGAACTCTGCTGGATCACACGATGGTGCTGTTCGGATGCGGAATGGCGACCGGGCACCATTCGAACCGGAACCTGCCGGTGTTTCTTGCGGGCGGTGGTTTTAAGCATGGCGAGCATAAGGCGTACCCTGCCAACAGGGAAAGCAAGGTACCCCTCTGTAATCTGTTGTTGACGATGCTTCAGAACTTTGGCGTTGAGACGGATCGATTCGGGACCAGTACGGGGACGTTTGCGGGGCTGCTGGAGACATGATGAAGGAATCGAAAACCTCTGTCATGCAGCTGAGTCTTGTGCTTTGTCTGCAATTGCTTGGCTCCAGACTGCTTGCCGTGGAACACAACTTTGACCCGCAGGTGTTCCTGAAGACGTATTGCCACGAATGTCACGGTCAGGAAACTCAAAAGGGCGACCATCGCTTCGATACACTGCCATCCGATCGGATTGAAGCCGGGAATGTGCGCACCTGGCAGAACATTCTGGACGTCCTGCATCTGGGACAGATGCCGCCCCGGAAAGACGGTATTAAGCAGCCGACGCCTGACGAAGTTCGTGATATCGTCGGCCATCTGGAGAAGGAACTTGCCGCGGTCTACGCGGCGGCAAACAGCACGGGTGGCGAAACCGTCTATCGTCGCCTCAATCGGTTTGAATACCGCAATACGATCCGGGACCTATTAGGTATCAGGACGGCCTATATTGATCCGACCGAATCGTTCCTTCCGGATGAGGAGGAGGATGGCCTGGACAACATCGGGAGCACCCTGGTGACCTCCGACTATTTTCTGCAACAGGCCATGCTGGCCGCCGAGAAAATGATTAAGCGTGCAACGCATTTTGAACAACGGCCTCGGAACGTCTTGCGCTCAATCGAAGCTCCGATTATGCATCGCAGAGGAGGATCGCTTTCGCAGGCTTCGCGGGCAATCAATCCTTTTGATGAACTGTTTGGACAGAGTGGCCGAAACGCACAGGCGGGCTACATTGCGATCGGCGAACTGCCAGATGGCGTGAAAGTGTCCGGACGGTATCGAGTGCGGGTGACAGCCTCGTCAAACAATCAACGTCATCCCTGGGGCGACATCATCAAGACCGATCAGGATCAACCTCTGCGGCTGGGTGTCGTCATCTACGACGCCGCAAAAGGCGACGCACATCGATATCATTCCAGCGAGCAGAGCCTCATGGAATACGCGATGCCCGAGTCCGGAGAAAAACGAACCGTGGAACTCGAGATGTGGCTTCAGCAGGGGTGGGCACCCCGGTTTACCTGGGCCAACGCGCCTTTCCGAGCGTATCGCAACGGGGAACGATTGCTGCAGCGATACCATCCGAAACTCTACCAGCGGCGCCCCGATCGAAACGCGGGGTCACGGGCAAAGATTGAATATGTTCAGACCATGACCCAAAATCTCCTCGCAAATAATAAAGGGCCCACGCTTCGAATTCATCACCTGGAGATTGAGGGTCCATTGTTTGATCAGTGGCCGCCCAAAGGCCATCGGCTGATGTTTGGTACCGGCCAGGTCCGCACCCAGGACATCGAACAGCACCTGGTGCGGTTTGCAACCCAGGCTTTTCGACGCCCCGTGTCCGTTGAGGAAATGAAATCGTACGCGGACCTTGTTCGGCGATATCTGAACCGGGACATGACGACCGTTGAAGCTCTGCAGATCGGCTACAAGGCGATTCTCTCTTCAACCCCGTTTTTGCATTTACCCGAATTCAGTCAGCGTTTGTCAGATTACGAATTAGCAAATCGCCTGAGTTATTTCCTGTGGTCTTCGATGCCGGACGAAACGTTGTTTGACCTGGCAGCTCGGGGCAAGCTTCGGCAGCCCGACGTGTTGCGTAAACAAGTCGAACGCATGCTCGTCGACCCCAAATCTGCTGCGTTCATCGAACACTTCACCGATCGTTGGCTTCGGCTGGACAGGATTGGCAGTATGCCACCCGATGTGAAGCGATATCGAGACTACTATACGGAAAACCTTGACGTTGCGATGAAACAGGAATCGCACATGTTCTTTGGTTACATCCTGAAACACAACCTGGACATCGCCACGTTTATCAATTCGGATTTCACGTTTGCGAACCGCGGTTTGGCAAAACTCTACGGCATGCCTCCCTTGGGTGACGCAGAATTGGTGAAGGTTGCCATTACCGATCGGCGCAGGGGCGGGTTGCTTGGACAGGCGAGTGTACTCACAGCCACCGCCAACGGCATCGATACATCCCCGGTAATCCGCGGTGTCTGGGTACTGGAGAACTTACTGGGGACGCCTCCGTCTCCTCCACCGCCCGACGTCGAACCTCTTGCGCCTGATTTGCGTGGCGCAACAACCATTCGGGAGCAACTTGCCAAACATCGCGAAATCGCAAGTTGCAATGACTGCCATGCGAAGATCGACCCGATGGGATTTGCCCTGGAGAACTTCGGCCCTGTCGGCGAGTGGCGCGACACTTACTATCGACAAAGGAATCCGATCGATGCGTCGGCTCAGTTCCCTGATGGCACTCGTTACCGGGAAATCACCGAGTTCAAAGCACAGCTAATGAAGCACCGAAATTTGGTGGCTCGAAACCTGGCCAGGAAACTCCTTGAATACGCTACCGGTCGAATCATGGAGGTCACCGACCGAGGAACCGTCGACAACATCACGGAATCTGTATCCGCGAAGGGCAACGGTCTGCGAGACCTGGTCCATGCGGTCGTTCAAAGTGAGCCTTTCCGCACAAAATAGTCGCACCGAGTTCGTGCAGTCTGACGCCGGAACTGTCTGACGCCGGAACTGTCTGGGACGTAACCGGTTTATGACGCCTTTGCGTTTCGATTCGAACAGACGCGATTCAGTTATTGTCTCATTGCCCGGTGGCACCCGCAGAGGGAGTCAAGTCAATTGAGCGTGACCCTGATCGAGCCACCGTTGGGTTTGACGTTCACAATCATTTCGCCACTGCGTCGGGTCAGTTTCAACACCGTGTCACCCTGCGTGACGCTGCTCACACTGCCAGCGTCCCTGAGGGAAATCTTCAGGGTTAGCGGATAGTCAAACACCCTGGGATCGAGAGAATGTGTGATGTCGACGACAAATCCGTTCTCGCTTTCCCTGATCACGGCCATGTTGACAGCGTCGCGTTCACGAACGTACCTCCCCACGTCGCCATAGCAACCGATGAAGAGCCTGTTGCGCTGCTGGTCTACTTTTCTGCACAGGGCTTCCATGACTGGGTATTCGACCGGTCGATAGCCGTCGCGACGTTTGCCGTTCCTGATGAAATCCGGGTCTGCCTCCGCTTCTCTTCCCAGTTCTGTGCGGATACCGTGACCGGCGACCAGCAGCCACTTGTTTTGGGCAATCGCCAGGTTCAGCCGCCCGATCAACTCCTCGGCCGTGGCCGTATCCCGATGCTGAACCAGAATCTGCAGTGCGTTGTCATCGCCGCGCACGACAGGATAGTGTTTGCGGAAGAGCCCCAGGAGTTGCCCCGCCGGTGGCCCAAAGGCGGGATTGATCGAAATCGGTCGGACGCCGATTCCCTTTTCGATCGAAACAATTGCCTGCTGCAACTCATACTGCGGGTCGGCGCCGGAACGCGTCTTGCCAGGATCAAGTTTATCGGGACGGAGATCCGCATGGGAATAGGTATGGCTGCCAATTTCGTGGCCGGCGGCATGCATGAACTGCCAATCAGCCCAGGTACCCATCGATCCAGCCGGTTGGGCGGGCGGAGTGACGTTGGATCGCGGTTGGTATTTCCTCTGATCCAATGCACGTGGCGGCAGAAAGAAAGTGAACGGGATCGAATAGTCTTTTCCAAGTTTATAGAAGCCGTCGTACGGGACGTTGGGATTCTGCGGTGTCCATTGGCTCTTGATACTGCGGATCATGCCATCGCTTGAGAAAATTGTGACGGCAGCCGTTTTGTCGTCTTTCCACGGGGTGATGGAGATCGTGCCGTTGCGGAGTTTCACGCTGGTGGTCCGTTTGATCCCCGGTGGTGTTGCGGGCTTCGTCTGTCGTAGTGTTTTCGAGGCACCAGCGGCCCGAGCCTGCACTCCCGTGTAGGGATGCTTGCGTACCACGTCCCACACCGCCATCTGAAGAGCACGCCTGAGCGGTTCGTCTCTGGCATTGCCAAAGTCGTATGCGTCGCCCGAGAGACCGATCGGGCTTTGGCCGGTCAGGACCGAGTAATACATGAGACCCATGACGTAAGTGGCGATGGTACCGTCAAGATGCGGTGCGGCCACGGGGTGGTGGCGATCGGCGTACAGGATGTTGGCTCCCACCTTATCGCCCAGCTTTGGGTCCCAGGATGGAATCCGTCTGGGATCACGCTCATACAGTTCAGCCAGGCCAGGGATCCGGCCCGCCTTGAGGCGCTTGTCGAGTTCGTAGACGATGTCACCAAAAGGGATCATCCGCAACGGTTTTCCCAGCCTGTCGGCAAACTCCTCATTCGCCCGGTCGATCAGCTTGTAGTAGTCTCGCTGGACGCCGGTGAGCAGGCCGCTATCCAGTCGTCCTTTCTGGCGTAAGTCGGATTTCCAGACTGCTTGATAATCGACCCGGCCGAGTCCGGCACGTCTGCCTTGCTCGTCGCGAAGCACTGGCAGACCGATCCAACTCTGACACAGGTAGATCTGTTTCGCCGAGTTATGTTTGATTACGTAATCGACGAACTTCCGCAGTGCCTGATACTCCTTTTCTCGGTCCGGCGCCAGAAACGGAAGCAGCACCAAGGCATCCCACTTGTGGTTCTTATGCGCTGTCCAGAACGATCCGAAACGTTTCGGCAGGGTGTCACCATCCGGTCTTCCCGGCTCGAAACCATCGCCCCGGGGTTTGTTCGATTCCCAGTATCGAATAACTTCGCCCTTCTCCAGCACTTCCCAGTGCTTCGCGAGACTGAAGCCGCCCTTCAACTGTGAGCCGAATTGGAGATCGATTTCCTTTTCGGCTACGAGTTCATGCAACCGCGTCGGTGTGATGCTCCGTACCAAACTGTTTCCAACCCAATAGACGGACATGACTTTGCCTGTCTCTGTCGGATCAGCGGCGCACGTACCCGAGACTGCGATAATGGCGAGGCACGCATTCCGAAGCAACATTTGATTCATCGTAGTCTTTTCCTGTGGTCTGCCCTGGTTCGTCTCAATCGTTGATTTGGAAATGTTTCCAGTGAAAATCGGTCACGCCCTTCGAAGCCTGTTTCCAGAACGACCAGTTGTGCGCACCATCGCTTTCCTTATAGGTAACGTCGCAAGCAGCTGCCTTCAGCGCATCACGCATTTTCCGGTTACCTGACAGTAACGCGTCCTGGCGACCGCAATGCTGATAGATTGGCGGCAGACGTTCTCCAGTCCTGACGAACTCCGCAAGCCTCGTGAACTGATTAGCCTTGCTGTAGTTCATCCTGTTGGTCTCGTACTCCCCAAGGACCGCCCTCAAAGAGCTTCTACGTCTTCGCATGCTGCCCAGGATCGCCTCTTCATCGAAGAAGGCACTGGAGAGGCCCGAAATGGAGCGAAACATTCGCGGTTCTTCAAACGCGTAGTGCAGCGCGCCAAACCCGCCCAGCGAGAATCCAGTAACTGCCCGGTTCTCTACATCCACACGGTAGTAGTGATCGAGTGCAGGAACAAATTCTTCAAGGAAGAACGTGGTATAGAGCGATTTCAGCGTGGCCGGGGCCGTTTCCCACTCATTTACCATTTCCTGGTACTGTTCTTTCGTCGTATGTTCCGGTTTTCCTCGAGGCTGACGCACAACCACCGACCTGTCCACCATGCCGTCATTCGGGGCGTCCAGGTAGCAGGAACCATAGCCGCCGTCGAAGCAAGCGACGATCATCGGCTTCTCTTTGAGGCTGCTGATCATCGGCGCCATGCTGGCCCAACTGGTGTATGGTGCTCCTCGGCCGTGCAGCGCATAGAGGACAGGATATTGCCTGTCGGGATGCCCGTCGTATTCGGGAGGCAGGACGACGACGACGCGAATGTCCCGCCCCATCGCGACAGAATGGAGCGTGAATTTTTCTAGCTGACAGCCGGCGGGTCTCTCGCTGACGACCTCCGATCGCTCGCTAATCACAACTGTCTTTTTTGGTGCTTTCGCCTCGTTACCCCAGACCGCTATCCAGTCGACTCGTGAACTTGCCTTGCTTCCCCCGCCCGCTCGCAGATCCGTCAGTCCGACCTCTTCGATCGTCTCCAGCGTTGTTGGCGACTCGTCCTTGCCACGCACGATCTTCCGGGCGTCGAATTGCGACCAATCCAGTTCGGCGAATTTCAACTCAAATTCTCGCCAGTCCCTCGACGCTGGAATGCTCTGCTTGCTGATGTACCACTGCTTGTCCGACAACTTGATGAGCACACAAAGCTGGCGGTCACCACTCTGCTTCGATCTTAGTCTCAGCCTGGCAGCGGGTGCCGAAAAATCGATCCGGTACTTTGCCCGAAAGGAAACGGCCCAACGCTTTTCGCATTGTCCCGACCAGAGGTAATACGGGTCATCGACCGGCATGTCGTGATGCGACTTTTTGAGGCCCTGTTTACCCGGCCCGTGCATCACCAGAGTTAAGTCCTTCGCGGCAACATGATCCTGAGTAATCGGCAACTCTGCCGGAGTCGTCTTCCAGTCCTCCCGAAATAACAACCGAGCACGCGGCACTTCCCTTACAGGGTTGTCCTCGGCAAGGACGCAGGCCCCCGCAATCGCCGCAAGAACAGACGCGAGGAATGTGGGCGAACGGCGAATCACTCGTTGCCCTCGGGGAGTTGTGCCAGGTGATTCTTGAGTTCGTCGGGCGGTCATCGGTACGCCTCTTGTTGGCAATGCACACATGGGCAGCTCTTGCATTCCGGAGTGATTTGAATTCCTGCCGTATTAACTCACCCATTCATGTGGTGCCCGTAGGGTCAAAAACTTCGCCGAACTCAAATCGCGATGAAACACCGCACTGACGGCTCACCAGAGTCTCCCATCTCAGCCGCTTGATTGCATCTCTCGGCATCGGCAATTGGCCAATTCGGCGCTGAACATGTCGTTCCTGCTCCAGCCCTGGTGCATTCTGCTCGCCGCCCTCTGCAGCATGGTCAACCAACGGCAGCTGCAGACCATAGAGTTCCAGAACGCCCAGACCGAGGCTCTGCTGCAGAAGTTGGGAAAGAAGCGACTTCTGCCCGCCGACGACCGGCGTCGGCTTCCGGCGGTGAAGTCGTATGTCATCGGCTGTAAGATTCTCCCGGAACTGACAACCACCTTCACGCCAGAACTTCATCACCCGGACGCATGCTGCAGAAACGTGCGTTCGGTATTCTGCAGAGTGCTACTTGTTGAAGTGGAAACCAAGCAGGTGGCCTCGCAT
>Ga0315316_10002986_pt1 | contig 12244 bp, 13 predicted proteins | sample M160m3416metaG_FD_203702 | JGI IMG/M metagenome (GOLD analysis project Ga0315316, IMG submission 203702) | Ammonia-oxidizing marine archaeal communities from Monterey Bay, California, United States - M1 60m 3416 | ecosystem: Environmental > Aquatic > Marine > Intertidal zone | place: USA...
ACCCGTCCAACAAAGTCCGCGGACCTTTATTCTTAATCGCAATCAATTCAAGAACACGAAGTGCAGACAGTAATCCATCTCGTTCACACACATGACCACGAAACGCCGTACCTCCTGATTCTTCGCCAGCAAGCACAGCATCCTCCTCCGTCATTACAGGTGCCAAATGTTTGAAGCCAACTCGAGTTTCAAAAACTTTTTGACCACATGAACGAGCAATTTTATCCACTAATTTAGACATGGTTAAGGATCGAACGACCGGTCCGACTTCAGATCGAACTTCGAGTGAACTATGGACGAGTAAAGAAAATGTATCAAGAGCACTAATAAAATCCCCTCGTTCGTCTATCAGACCCATACGATCACCATCACCATCAAACGCAAATCCACAGTCAAATTCATTACCACCCGATCCGGTTATCATTTCCATCGTTTTCGCTAAATTAGCGGCTATCGGCTCGGGAGCACGCATATCTGGAAAGCCTGGATTCACATCCGCTCTTTGATCTATTACAACTGTCTTACCCCCATTCACCACTGCAGAAAGAAGTCTCGATGCCGCGCCGTGCATAGAATCAACCAAAACACGAAGTCCAGCCGCTCTAATCAGGTCTATGTCGACCTGCGCTTCAATATGATTGAGATACTTTCCAACGAAGTTAACTTTAGATAGAAGTTCCTCATTGCCGGTATTAACAAGTTGCTTGTCTAATTCTTGAGCAAGAGACGCGTTATGAAACTTCAAGATTGAATCCGTGTCGCTTACCTGTGCTGCAGCTCCAGATGAAAGTCGTACTTTTATGCCGTTATATATTGCTGGGTTATGACTTGCAGTTACCATCACACCTGCTGCCGCACCATGCCGAGATACCGACCAAGCTAGTGTCGGCGTGGGCAAAAAATCACTGGACATAAGAACTGGTATTCCCATACTCACAAAAGTCGTAGCTAGCACCTCTGCGAATTCTGGTGAAAGAAATCGAGTGTCGTAACCTACCAACACAGGTCGGTCACTCGGGTGACTCTCCTGTATCCAACAACCAATGCCTAAGCCGATGTTGCGGACATTTTCAAAAGTAAATTGGTCACCTATTATGGCACGCCAACCATCAGTACCAAATTTAATCGGTGATATTTCGTGTAGATTCGACATTTCGTATTTATCTTTGATTCTCTTTTTTTGATTTGATTACTCGATCATTTGTGTAAAACTCTGAGGACACACGCACATATGGGCCAATCACTGCGCCACTTATTCTTGCATTCTCTTCAATTATCGCATTATTCGCGATAATCGAGTTATATATCTGAGCATTAGGCCCGATAGTGACAGAATCCAAAATCAGTGAATTAGAAATAATCGAATCTGAATTAATTACGGTCTCAGCACCAATTTCAGAATTACTTATGTCTGTGTTAAATGCCATCACCACACTCTCATGAATTAATGGTTCTGCGCTGTTACGCATATATTCGGCACCAAGCAATAATGACGCTGGCGTGCCTAGATCAGACCAGTACGCACCCTCATCACTAATACCAACGAGGCGTCTATTATGTTCCACGAGATTTGGAAATAAAGTTTCCTCCACTCTTGCAAAAGTATCTGTTGGCAAGTGCGGGATAACTCCCTCGGAAAATATCCATATCCCCGCATTAATCAGCTTAGAACTGGTAATTCCAGATACTGGTTTTTCTAGAAATTTTTGAACTCGTCTCCCAGCACCCAACTCAACAATCCCAAAATCACCTATCGTTTCGGTCTCGTGTAGCAAAATTGAGACAAAAGATTGTGAAGCGTCCAATGAATCATGAACTGACCGCATATGGGAGAGAGAGGCTGAAGTTATAACGTCAGCATTTACGACAAAGAATGAACGCGATGGTCTATTTAATTCACACGCTTTTCCAACCGCACCAGCCGAGCCAAGCGGATGATCCTCGACAGAATAACTAATATTCACATCCTTGTATTTGTCGGCAAAACATGTTTTCAACGGTAGATATGTGTCCTGAGAAACTGCAAATGTCAATTCAGTGACCCCTGCATCAATCAGAGAGTTCATCACGTGAGCCACCATAGGCATACCTGCCACAGGAATAAGTGGTTTTGGTAATTCCTCCGTTAAAGGTAAAAGTCTTGTACCCTTGCCGCCAGCTAGGATTATCGCCTGCATCTTCACACCATAAAGGAAGTAGAGCTCAACGGAGCGCTTTAAGTACTTCCACTTCATCCAGACGTTCCCAGGGTAAATCAATATCGTCTCGACCAAAATGCCCATAACTAGCCGTTTGCTTGTATATAGGGCGCCTCAAATCAAAACGCTCAATTATCGCAGCTGGTCTGAGGTCAAAATGGCGCTGAACAACGTCCGCTAACTCAGAATCACTCATAATACCTGTCCCAAACGAATCCACCATGACAGAAACAGGTCGAGCAATACCAATTGCATATGAAATTTGTAACTCAAGTCGCCTAGCCAACCCAGCCGCGACAAAATTCTTTGCTACATGTCTGGCTGCATATGCGGCCGATCGATCAACCTTGGATGGATCCTTGCCACTAAACGCACCACCCCCATGCCTTGCCGCACCACCATAAGTGTCGACAATAATTTTACGTCCTGTCAAACCAGCATCAGCCATTGGACCACCCATGACAAATCGTCCTGTTGGATTAATTAGAAATTTCGTCTCATCTGTCTGTAGCTCCGTTGGACAGACAGGTTTAATAACTTCTTCTATTACCGCTTCTCGTAAATCAGGTAGGCTGATATCGGGTAAATGCTGAGCAGATATCAGAATAGTGTCCAAATACCTCGGTACTCCATTCTCATATGCCACTGTCACTTGACTCTTACCGTCTGGTCCTAGCCACGGGAGGACGTTTGCCTTCCTGACATTGGCTAACTGCCTTGTGAGTTTGTGCGCGAGCGCTAGAGGGGCGGGCATAAATTGACCTGATGCTATAGACGCTCCGTTATCTCTGAGCTCTAGCTCAGTCTCGTCACACGCAAATCCAAATACCATACCTTGATCACCAGCACCAACTCGCTCATATGGATCAATCTCTTTAGACCGATCCACTCCTTGAGCTATATCTGGAGATTGTTCCGCAATCGAATTCAAAACTCCGCAGGAATGGGCATCAAAACCGAATGCAGGACCTGAATAACCGATCTCCGATATTGTTTTACGCACTATCTTCTCGATATCAACATATCCCACTGTATGCACTTCCCCAAATACCCACACAGTCCCAGTGGTGGTCGCAGTTTCACATGCAACACGTGAGTCTGCATCCTGCACCAATAATGCGTCTAAAATAGAATCCGATATTTGATCGCATAATTTATCTGGATGTCCCTCTGTTACCGATTCACTGGAAAAAAGAGTAAAACTCATTCAGTACCTGCCTGCCATGATGACAAATATTCTTCCTGTTGTGCGCTCAAACGATCAATTGAAACTCCCATAGAAGTTAACTTCAGCATCGCTATCTCATTGTCAATTTCGCTAGGTACAGGATATATCAAATTCTCAAGCGACTGATGCTCGTTAACAAGATATTCCACTGCCAGTGCCTGATTTGCGAAAGACATATCCATTACCGAAGCAGGGTGTCCTTCAGCAGCACCTAAATTGACCGCCCGCCCTTCCGCCAAAACCACAAGCCCACGCCCATCTGGCATGACATATTCTTGAACAAACGGTCGAAGATCACGTACTGATTCAGCCATACCCCTGAGCGACTTAACATCAACTTCCACATCGAAATGGCCCGAATTCGCTAAAATTGCTCCATCCTTCATCTGCACAAATGCATCCGGTGTGATGACATCCCTATTACCTGTCACCGTAATAAAAATATCACCGAGTGCGGCTGCAGCCTCTATGGGCATCACTCTATAGCCATCCATAACTGCTTCCAAAGCTGGGACTGACTGGACTTCTGTAACGATCACATTCGCGCCCAAACCCTGAGCCCGCATAGCTACACCTTTTCCACACCAACCGTAACCACAGACTACAACTGTTTTGCCCGCAATCAAAATATTAGTTGCACGGATAACACCGTCTAGAGTCGACTGCCCGGTGCCATAGCGGTTATCAAAAAAATGTTTCGTACTGGCATCATTCACACCAATAATCGGGAATTCAAGATTACCCTCGTTTTCCAACGCCTTATCCCGAGTGATACCTGTTGTAGTTTCTTCAGTCCCACCAATGATATTCGTAAGCAAATCTCTTCTATCTGTATGAAGCAGCGCCACTAAATCAGCTCCGTCATCAACAGTAATGTTAGGTCCAAATGCGATTGCCTCGTTGAGATGACGAGAGTAGGTTTCGGTACTCTCGCCACTGATGGCCCAGGTCGGGACATCATAGGCGTGAAGCATCGCAGCAGCGACATCATCCTGAGTTGATAGTGGGTTCGAGGCACAAAGTCGTATCTCTGCTCCGCCACCCTTGAGGGTCAAAATCAAATTAGCGGTCTCAGTAGTAACATGAAGACATGCAAGTATTTTTACACCTGCCAACGGCTTGTTTGCACTGAATCGCTCACGAATCCCTCGGAGTACCGGCATCTCGCGCTCTGCCCATTCAATCCGAACGACGCCTTCCTTTGCCAAATCGGCGTTTGCTATATCGCCGTCCTGCTGTTGCTTATCCATTAAATCACCTCAATCTGAAAGTCTGCGCGCAAAGGTCTAGCGCCTCGTCTGAATCGTGACCAAGAAGTCATCACTCCTGTTTCGCTTTGCTTTCCTAAAAAGTTTCCTGACTCGGTAAAACCGCCTGCTACTGAGTCTGCCCTCAATTACCTGAGACTTCAGGTTAAAGCCTAATCTCTTATATGCACTCACTGCAGGTATATTCTCAGGATCAACTGTCAAAACCACCTCATTGCAACCAATATCTAGGAGACTGGAGGTGACTGCCGACGTTGTTATCTGAGCAAGCCCTAGACCCCGTGCGCCCGGGTGGGTGTAGACATTACCGACCACTGCGACTTCCTCTTTCTCAGAGATAACATGTGTGCCTGCTATTGCAGCCAACACCCCTGATTTTCTCACGCCCCAATAGACGCCCTCGTTCACCACGCGAGCTGGATATTGATTCAAACCAGGCCCAGATCTATACAAGGAATTAATTTCCTCAATGTCCTCTGGTCTTAATCTACGAAGATAATAGTCTGAGTCCAACTTCGCAGCTGCGGGCTTAAAAGAAGATTTAGTCGTGAGCATTCGATTCATTTTCAATACAGCAGAAATATGATGGCTCTTGCTAATACTTTCAAAATGTTCCGGACTCGCTGTGGCAAGATAGGATTTCCGCAAGCTCGGGGCGACAAGCAAAGTAGCCTCGATCGCGTATCTGTCTCCAAAAGTTAACAGAAGTGAATTAGGCTGATTTACGTAAAAAATCAAGCTTCGTCCAGTCGGTCCGGTTGCAAAATAATACTGAATCGAATATCTCGTTGAAAAATCAATCCCCAAGGTACTCGAAGCTCTAGGATTCAGGTAAGCCAGAGCATACGCACCAATGTCGTGATTTCCAGCAAGGAATTCTCGCACCTCGTCGGAGTTACTTGACTTCCAAACTCTAAATTCCATTTCAACTCTTTAAAAATTTCGGACAATTAGTTAAAGCTTAATATCCAGACTTTTATCTAAGTATGTCTTCAACTTCAGCTAATTCTTCTGAGGTTAAAATCCAGTTAGCCGCATCTACATTTGCTTCAACCTGTTCAACTGAGGTGGCACCAGCAATCACCGACGCAACAGCTGGCTGCTGAGCCAACCATGAAAAAGCCAATTCAAGAAGCGAATGTCCTCTGGACTCAGCCCACTCCAACAACAATTCGGCCTTATCCATATTTTCGTCCGTGAGCATTCGATCAGCCATTGGGCCTGACGTCAAACGAGACCCTTCAGGGCGAGCCTGCCCCTTTCGATATTTTCCAGTCAATAGTCCAGAGGCCAACGGAAAATATGGAAGAATTCCCAAACCAAACTCTGTGCACGCAGGCTGTACGTCCGGTTCAACCTCTCTGTTCAACAGATGATAATGATTCTGTGCTGAGATAAATGGATTAAGAGAATACTGACGAGCCAAATGATGCGCATGAGCAATCATCCAGCCAGTAAAGTTGGAATGACCAATATATCTCACCTTGCCTTCTTTGACCAAATCATCAAGCGCACGCATCGTCTCATCCAGTGGCGTATTCGGATCAGGAAAATGCATCTGATACAGATCTATATAGTCTGTATCAAGTCGCCGCAAAGAGTCTTCAACCGCATTGATAATATAGCGACGAGCCCCTCCTTTTTGCATAGGGAGTTCACCCATTGGCCCTCCAAATTTGGTAGCGATTACAACTTCATCTCTACGTCCCTTGAGTGCTTTTCCTAAAAATATTTCAGACCTGCCATCACCACCATAAATATCAGCGGTATCAAACAATGTAATTCCTGAATCAATAGCGGCACTTACGACTGTTTCTGTTCGACTTTCATCAAGACGTCCACCAAAGTTATTGCAGCCCAGACCGATAACTGAAACTTCAAGGCCTGATTGTCCCAAGTAACGTGTTTCCATTTTTTTCATCCCTCCGGAGTAATATTTATCCCAAAAATAATCCAATTGCCATAATTCAGCTAGCTAACATTTGGCCTACCATTGACCAATGCTATCTCGTGGATTCCTGGTAGTTGGCCTTTCGATGATGATGGCTACACTGGGATTAGGTGCAGCCACCCCCATCATACCCATTTTTGTTGGTGAAATGGGTGGAGATGACATAGCTCGTGGAATCGCTTATCCAGCATTCACTGTCACGCAACTCGCAATATCACCATTTGTTGGCCGACTGGCAGATCGGTACGGTAGAAAATGGTTCTTAGCTTTTGGTCTGTTCACCTATGTAATCACGGCAATGGGCTGGTTCTACTCCGATTCTGTCTTAGAAATCGTATTTTTTAGAGCGTTTTCAGGAATTGGCTCTGCTCTAATTTTTCCTATGTCACAATCTTATATCGGCGCGCTCGCACCGAAAGGCAGTGAAGGTCGGTATATGGGAACCTTCAATTTATTTGATTTTGTGGGCTTCGGGCTCGGACCCTTGCTGGCTGGAATTCTTAGAGATTATACAAGTATCGATCTGATCTTCCTATCAATGACTGTCCTTTTTGCACTTGCTACGCTACTAGTGGCAATTCTGCTGCCTACACAGCCACAAAGCAAAAAAAACAACAATTCATTAGCCTTCATCCCATCGAGATCATCTGAGAATGAACATACCAGACCAAGCTGGTCGCAAATTATCAAAAATCCGCTCGTCCAAGCAATATTTTCCCTTAGAGCTTCCGTTTCAGTCGCCATCGGCGTCTCATTCACCTTTATTCCGGTTCTACTCGAGGAAGATCTTGGCACAAGTTCTACTGCCGTCGGGTTATTAATTGGTGGCCAACAATTTATGGGCGGTGCAATCCAGCCATTAATGGGAATACTCGCTGATAAATATTCGAAACAGCTGATCGCCCTAATCGGATCTGTTCTTATGGCCAGCTCCTATTGGGTTGCCACCTTCAGCGATACCTATTGGATATTACTAATAGCTTTCGTAGTTGGCGCTGGGCTAGGAAGTGCGATGAGCCAAGTGGTTGCCGCAACAAACCAGGTACAAGTCGGCCGAAGCCTTGGTCTCTCCACGGTAGCCAGCCTTCAATCAATGGCATTCGCGATCGGTATATTAATTGGAAGTGCGGGGGGTGGCGTTGTAGCACAAATACTAGGACGAAGGTTCACCTTCGCCTGTGCAGGATTGATTATCATAGCTGGCTATTTGATCTACACAGCACGTAGTTCAAAAAATAAGGAAACTGTTTCCTAATTAATCAGTTTTCTTGCTTCTTAGAACTCGTTCTCGAGCTAGTTTGGCATTTGTGCGGCGATTTTTAATCTGCTCTCCACGAAAAAACGTCTCTCTCTCACGTTGAACACGTTTATTAATGGTTGGTTGAGATAAACGCTTCGGCATATCCGAATTAACAGACCACTCTGAAGTCACGTATTCGGCACCCATATTTTCCTTGCCTTCACGCTCAATGTCCTTCATTGCCTCAAATCGTTGAATATCCTCAACACTGGGGGGTGCATGTTCCGGAGCTCTTTTGGCATCTAGTTCTGGATGAGTACCTAGCGGCCCAGTTTGACTCATTGGCTTAGAGACTTTCTGACCTAAATGCCAATATGTTCCATCATCAGGAATCTTTCTGGGGAATCCGTCTCTAAAAGTAAATGCAGCCCACTCCCTTGACATGATTCGAACACCATCAGAACGACATTCCAGACACGACTGACTTTTATTAGCGTCTTTCACCGACCTAACAAGTTCAAATACCCCATTACAGGGCTCACAATAGTACTCATACAACGGCATTCAACACCTCCCAGCAGGAGCATTATTGTATCGCAGATTTGACCCTTAGTACGAGCCGTCCCGCACAATCACAGTATCGATTACGATCTATAATGTTGTTCTAATTTATTAGCATATCCATTCAGAAACACTCGGGAGTAAGTTATGCGCAAACCACATGCAACTAAACAAGATTATGAGACAGCGTTTAAAGGCTTCCATTATCCTATGTCACGAGCAGCAATTTTAAATATGGGTCGAGATAAAGGTGGAGTCGATAGGGAAGTCGCAGCAATTCTCAAACTAATTCCGGACAGAAAATATAAAAATGAAGACGAAATCAGGGAAGCTGTTAGAACAATCTATCGTATCCAAGGGGTCGATAACGAAAGTCTCCCATTTTAACAATTCGCATGTGAAGGTAAATACCCGTGCCGAAAAATAAACCGGACAATGAACGCTTAGTCTGGATTGATCTGGAAATGACTGGGCTAAATCCTGATAAACATGTGATTATTGAAATCGCCACCCTAATCACCGACAAAGAACTAACAATTCTCGAAGAAGGACCATGTCTTGCGATTAACAGAACCGAAGAAGAACTCAGTGAAATGAACGAGTGGAATGTCAATACCCATACAAATAGTGGACTACTCGAACGCGTCCGAAAATCGGATATCAACATCGAGGTTGCTGAGGAACTTACTCTTAAATTTATTTCGTCTTGGCTCGGCAAGGCTGTGAGTCCTCTTGCCGGAAATTCTATTGGACAGGATCGACGGTTCCTGAGAAGAGAAATGCCTATGGTCGACGACTATTTACACTATCGGAACATTGATGTGTCCACACTCAAAGAACTGGTTGCTCGGTGGCGTCCGGAACTAGAACCCTACAAGAAAAAAGGTTCGCATCGGGCGCTTGACGATATAAAAGAAAGCATCGACGAACTGAACTATTATCGGACACACTTCATTCGATAAAAAAACTAGATACTATCGCTTCGTGAACTGCTTAGCTCTGCGGGCACCAACCAGTCCAGGCTTTTTACGTTCCTTGACTCGAGCGTCTCGCGTAAGCAGGTGATGTTGTCGTAAAGTCGATCTATGGGACCCATCGGCTTTAAGCAGTGCCCGAGCAATTCCTAATCGAATTGCTCCAGCCCATCCCGTTATTCCACCACCACGGGCGAGCACTTGGACATTGAAACCATTCCTAGTTCCTGTGACGAGGAGCGGACGTAACATATCTTCACGCAATATTTCCCGAGGAATTACAGCTTCAGCCGGCCGGCCGTTTATAACTACTCCACCACTTCCGGGGTAAAGACGGACTCTTGCCGTAGATGCTTTTCGCCGACCTAAACCATAGTAATACTGACCTTCAGAAACCATTATTCGCCCTCCAGTGGGTGCTCATCATAAAATGTTTGTATCGCCTCATATACATCATCTTTCTTCCAGCCACTCACTAGCTCAATACCTAGCAGACTGGCTTCACTATCTAGTTCAGCTCGCTTGTAGGCAGAAGCGGCTCGGGTAAGACGTGGAGATACTGATAGGGCTACACTTTCTGCCGCGGCTGGCGAAGATTCAGGATCTCCTGCACTTTCAGGATTTTGAATCGGTGCCGCTTCAGTGACTTTTACTTTAGTGTCGAGATTTTTCACAGGAACAAACTTTTTGGGACGAGTAATCTGGCCTATTTGACCTTGGTGCGGATGATCTGGCCCCGAGTAAACTTTTAGTGATCTCAGAAGTTCATATCCACGTGCTCCACTAGGCAGCATTCCCTTCACTGCCTTTTCAATCACACGCGCGGGATCACGCTGCATTTGCTGCTCGAAACTCCGTTCACGGATACCCCCTGGATAGCCAGTATGACGATAATATTTTTTGTCATTCATTTTATTGCCGGTCAATATTACCTCTGCCGCATTTATAACAATTACATAATCGCCCATTACCAAGTGAGGCTCGAATGTTGCCTTATCCTTCCCTAGCAGAATATGAGCAATTTCTGATGCGACCCGACCTAGCGGCCTATTAGCCACATCAACTATTCGCCATTCCCTCGCAATTTCAGATTCGCGAAGACGACTTGTCTTAGGTCCTCTTATGCGCCGACCCTTTTTCAAAGTTGCCATTTAATACTCCGACTTCATATCAATATTTTTGATCTATAATCACTATCTATATAATTAGATATTTTTTCCTCGTTATGCACCCAGTCCACAAGTCCCACTGGGTACTGAACATCAGCAAGCTCAAGTCCTTCTGGAGGAACAGCTGGACCAGCACTGCCAACCCCTCCAAGCAAAAGTAAGTGGAAGGTATCGGGAGATATCTTAAGTCTCCCAACTCTTAAAAGAGCACCCACCATTATTCGAACCTGATGCGGTAAAAAACCATCGGACTCAAAGCTAATCTCCAACGTATTCGACCCGACTTCGCGCAAATTCGCACCCATCAACGTTCGATGAGTACAATAATGAACTGGAGTCTTTCCCGCAAACGCCGACCAATCAACTTCAGTATTGGGCAGTGATCTTAGTGCAGATTGCATCGAACCAACATCTAATCTTTGTCGGATATGATACTTTCGATTTCTGCTTAACGAAGATCTCCGAGATCCATGTTGTATGTAATAGCGATAGGTTCGAGATAAAGCATCTCGCCTTGGATCAAAATTTTCTGATGCAATTCCTATATTGGAAAGGCTAATATCTTCGGGTAAATTTCTGTCAACTATTCTTTCGAATGTTTCTAATCCATAGCGTTCAACACCATCACTATTGAAAGCACATACCTGACGAAGAGCGTGTACCCCAGCATCTGTACGTCCTGAAAAGTCAACCGAGAATTCGGCATCAAAAACACGTTCTAGGACACACTCAACAGTTTGCTGAACTGTTCGCAAGTTTGTTTGCCTCTGGCTACCATGAAAGTCGCGCCCATCATATTCAATAGAAAGCGCAATTCTCTGGGAACTAAAATTATTGTGCGTCTTTGAATTCATTCGGCTAAATCAAACCAATTCTAGGCGAGCGACTCGAGCAGCATCGCCCTTTCGACGACCTAATTTAACAACACGAGTATAGCCACCCTCACGCTGTGCATATCGAGGAGCAACGTCGTCAAAAAGAGTCTGCACAACGTCCCTATCGGCAATGAACGAAAGCGCAAGCCGCCGTGCATGCACAGTATCTTTTTTACCCAGAGTTATCATTCTATCGATAATTCGGCGTACCTCTTTGGCTCTGGCCTCGGTAGTAAAGGCGCCACCACGAGTAATCACTGTACGCACGAGAATACGAAACATATGATTTCTTTGGCCAGTCGGCATATCAAATCTACGCCCAGATTGACGATGTCGCATTACTTTCTCCTCTTATTCAAATCCGATTAGCGATCTTCTGATCCGGATCTCTCTTTCATTGCGTCACGAAGAGCCGCCGCCAAAGCACTTGCCGGCTCGTCATCAGAATCATCACTTTCACCACTATCAGACTTGACCTCAATTCGAGAATCTATGGATTCTTCCATGCCATCTCCCTCGCCCTCAGGCATCGGAAAACCTTTCGCAGACATAGCAGAAATCAATTCGTTATATCCTAGTTCACCAAAATTTCTCAAAGCAAGCAGTTCTTCACGGCTATGCTCCAAGATTGAACCAATTGTGGACAGTTTTGATCGACGAAGCAAGTTATTCACCCGCTGTGATAGTCCGAGATCCTCAATTGGAAGATCCAAAATAGGTGATGACGGCTCCGAATCCAGTGGCAATCTGCCCTCTGTCATCAAGGAAAAAGGAGTTAGT
>Ga0315316_10002987_pt1 | contig 12243 bp, 12 predicted proteins | sample M160m3416metaG_FD_203702 | JGI IMG/M metagenome (GOLD analysis project Ga0315316, IMG submission 203702) | Ammonia-oxidizing marine archaeal communities from Monterey Bay, California, United States - M1 60m 3416 | ecosystem: Environmental > Aquatic > Marine > Intertidal zone | place: USA...
TACTGTCTCGGTCGATTTGATGTTGGTGGCAGTATTAGGACTGTAAGTTGGGATGATAAAGATCTGGGTGGAATCGGTGGCGGCTGGACTTGGCCCGCTGGAATAACCAAGGACCAAGATGGTCTCCTATATATATCAGATGAAGGCGCTCATAATATTACGATGCTAAAGCCAGATGGTGAAGAGATTGGCCGCTGGGGAGAATATGGGTCAGAGCGTGGTCAACTAAATAGACCATCTCATATGGTGTTTGACTCTGATGGAAATATATTGGTGTCAGATACGCAAAATCATCGAATTCAGAAATTCTCTTCCAAGGGAGAATATATATCGTCCTTTGGGAATTTTGGTGACCAGCCCGGTCAATTTAATATGCCCTGGGGTATTTCAGTCACGCCAGAAGGGAACATAGTCGTTGCTGATTGGCGCAATGATCGAGTTCAAGTTTTTGATTCATCTGGAGCGGTATTAGAGGTAATAGGCTCATCGGGATCAGGTCCCGGACAATTATCTCGTCCAGCAGGAATATCAGTTGATGCCGATGGAGATGTATACGTGGTAGACCGAGGGAATGGTAGAGTTTTGCAGTTCGATCGGAATGGAAGACATGTGGAAGAGTTCATTGGAGACTCAACACTTGGTGAAATGGGACGAATTTATATACTAACTAATCTAAAGGTATTGCGGCTTCGTGATATGGCTGATCTCGAGCCCACGAAGAGATTTAAGTCACCAAGTTCAGTTAGAACTCAGGATGGCAGATTGTTTGTAGGAGATTATGGTTGTCACCGAGTTCAAGTGTATAAGAAAGAGGCATATCGACTAGCTTCAGAAGAAGTTATGGATTTACCCAAAGTGCCAAATTTATTTACGGTCTGAATCTATGCCAATAATGATTGGCTTTTCTCAGCATAGGAAGACTTTGCTTTCTGAAGAGCTAGACCGTGTTAGGGGAGAATTCCCTTCATTGGGACTCATCAAAGTGTGGTTAGCTGGTGACTTTTCACGGGGCTATGTTGATTTTGATACGCCATTAGAATTTTTAATTGTGAGAGATACCACTGATTCGTATCCGAAAAGGGCAGACTTTTTCACAGATCATTTGCGGCCGCAAGTTGAAACTCATTTTCATGTGTACAACCCTGACGAATTTAGTCAGGGCGAGTATGAGGATCGATTTATAGAACTGACACTGAAGGCCGGCGAATTGATCTATGGTTAGGATGTTTGTGGATGTCGATTAATTCAAGTGAAAGCATCAACCGGCGGCGTAGACGAGAAGCTGAAAGATGGCTTACCCAGTCGGGCCATGATCTTGATTCAGCTCGTTTTCTGATGCAGTCTGGGATGTATGCGTTGTCATGTTTTTTATCTCATCAAACTGCTGAAAAGGCGGTTTCAGCATACTTATACGCGCGAGGCGTCGAGATGTTGTGGGGTCATGGTTTGGCTGACTTATGTGAGGATGCCATGGCATTTGAGCCGTCTTTTGATTTGATTAAATCAAGTGCGGTGCAGCTTGATAAGCATTACTTGGGTGCACGGTATCCTAGTGTTCTTCCGGCAGGGGTGCCCTTTGAATCTTATTCATCTGAAGACGGAGATCGGGCTTTGGTAATTGCTCAGGATACATATGACTTCGTTGTTGAACAGTTGAATCTATTCATGAACGATGGCTAACGAGTTTATTTGCAGACCGAAGTTTAGTATAAACAATTAATTTAATTATTTTTCTTTATCAAGGACGGAAGCTGCAATTTGTTCAAGCGCACGTCCTTCGATTGGAGGATTAAATAGTCCGCTTCGGACGTCTCGAAAGTATCGTTCAAGTGGACGAGATTTTTCAAGCGCCGCACCTCCAACAATACGAATAGCTAGGTCTGTGATTTGAATTGCGGAATCGATAGAGCTTATTTTGGTCATGGCAATTTGTGGTAACAGATCTGGTCGGTCTTCTGGATTGAATTCCCAATCTTCGGCTGTTGTCAGGAGTGTATTTTTTGATAATCTGCGGAGTGATTCCATTCGTGCTACTTGTTCCCGGACGTGTGGGATCTTGGAAATTGGTGCTGGTGCTCCAGTAGGCTGTCTATTTCTAGCAAAGTCAATTGCATAGTCACATGCAGCGGACGCAACTCCTAAATTCGCTGCACTGAGTAGTAGAGGAAACCATGCAGCGCCGTCGATTCCATCATTAGACGGTGATTTAGGATTTGCCCGTTGAATGAAATCATCTGCATTAACCTTTACATTTTCGAAGACTATGTCATGTGATCCCGTTGCTCGCATAGACATAGAGTCCCAAGTTTCTGTAATAGATATCCCGTCCATGTCCATTCTCTGGGCGATTCTTGCGGTATCGTTGCTCCCGTCTTCAACTGCAGCAAAAGTAATCGCATAGGTCAGTTGTGGAGCTAATGTTGACCAAGTCTTGCGACCATTGAGCAACCATTTCCCATCTCCATCCGGAGTCAATGTGGTTGCTGGACGACCTCCCCCTCGGGGCGATCCCAATTCAGGTTCCGATGCTATGTTATTTAGTAGTGATCCGTTGGCAAGTACTGATTCAAATATTTTTTTCCGGAGATGTTCGGGCCATTTTTGTGCAATTGCTTCAGTTCCGACTGCCATGTGATGCATGCCGACACCGAGTGCCGTTGAGCCATCTCCAGAGGCAATTGCGTATTGAGCTAGGGTGAGGTCTGTAAGTCCGTAACCCGGTCCACCATATGTTTTCGGGACTGCGGACTTGAGATAGCCGGTGGTCTTCATCAGTTCAAAATGGGAATGAGGGAAGCTATTAGCCCTGTCATGCTCAGCAGCTGTTTTACTTATTTCGGCCGAGATTATTTCGGCAAGATCAAGGAGTTTGGCTTGGTTATCTGTTTTAGGCCACATTTTAATGAAAGAACTGGATTCTTATTGGTTAGCTGAATGAACGCAACTGGCTAATAATAGATTCCGGTCCCAACCCCTCCTCCGGCAGCAATTACTTCACCTGTCACTGCAACTGAAAGTGGTGAGGCGAGGAATGTAACAAGCGCAGCGACATCAGAGGAATCAACTAACTTTCGAATACTATTTTGATTAGATAATTCATTTTCAATTTCGTCACGGGTCTTCTTTTTTTGCTCCATCTGCTCACGTATGCGTGATTCAGTTGCTTCGGTCCGTGTCAAACCTGGGTGGATACAGCTAACTGTGATTCCAGAAGGTCCAAGCTCATCAGCTAAATTTTTTGTTAGCGCTGCGACGGCTACATTTCGGATGCTGCCCACCGCACTTCCGCTGTTCCGTGCCTGCATTCCAGAAATATTTATGATTCTGCCCCAAGTTGATTTTTTCATGAACGGCACTACAATTTGCGCACACCGTAAGTATCCCATGACTTTTGTGTCAACTTGTGGAAGCAAATGCTCTTCCCAGTCGATTTCACTTAAAACTGGTCGTGGCCCTCCTGGCTCGGCCGCATTGTTGACTAATATGTTGATATCACCCCACTGGGCAGTTATTTCGGCGACCATTTGCCTGATAGAAGACAAGTCTCTCGTGTCGCAAATATATCCAGTTATTTGACCGGTATATTTTTCGTCTAGTTCGGTGACAGTAGCATCTAATCGATTTTGGTTGCGAGCTGCGATTGCGACCTGTACTCCCTCATCGAGGAGTCTTTCAGCAATAGCTTTGCCTATTCCGCGACTACCGCCAGTAACTAGCGCCACTTTCCCTTTAAGCAGAAGATCCACGAGTGTAAAACCCTTCCTGATTATCCAACGAGTTCTTTGAAAGCCTCGAATCGTTTATGCGGATCAGCCTCGTTTACACTAACCCCGTGCAGGTCGAATCCGGCCTCGGTAGCTTCTTCGATGTAATCGATACATTCACCAGTAGAACCGGCAACTCCTAGGCTGTTGACTATTTCTTCGGGCATGGCTGCAGCTCCAGCCGAGGAGCCGCCATCTTCCCATGCACGCCTAACGGCGTTCGCCTCGTCGGCGTAGCCCATTCGACTGAAGTGCTCATAGTAAAAGTCTCCCATTCGTGCGATGTAGAAGGCAGCGTTAGCCGCGGTGCCCATTCTTACACGCTCAGGATTATCGGTGACAGTTATACCACCTGGGTTTCTCACATCAATATCAGTTCGCGATCGACCAGCATTATCGACATATTTGTAAAATTCTGCTAATTGTGGCTCCCACTGTTCCTTTGGAAAGAAAATAGGAATCCAGCCGTCAGCTATCTCAGCTGTTTGCTGAACTGATTTTGGAGTGACTGATGCTATATGAATTGGAATGTGGCTACGCACTGGATTGAAACGAAGTGTAAATCCACGCTCGAGCTTGTAAATATTTCCATCATAGTTAAGCGGTTCACCCGACATGATTATGTTAATAATTTCGGTATATTCTTTAATTCGCGTGAGTGGTTTTTCAAATTTAATACCATGAAAATGCTCGATTACTTGCGGTCCTGAAGAACCAAGTCCGATCACCATCCGTCCGTTAGAGAGTTCATCGAGTGTGGCAAAATGCTGTGCTATTGCGCCGGGCGATCTTGAGAAGTTATTAATAATTCCGGTACCAAGTTTGATATTAGTAGTTTCTCGGGCAATTACTGCGAGGAGCGTAAGCGCGTCGCGCCCCCAAGCTTCCGCAATATTTAGCTGCTCGATTCCCGCATCATCAGCTATTTTTGCGTCTTCTATTACCTTGTCAAGATCGAATTCGCCTTGCCAATTCAAGCCAATACTTAGCCTTCGTGTCATGTTATATACCCCTCATTTGTTATAGTTAACATCGATATTGTCTTTCAGTATATGCGCATCTGGACGATGAACAAATCAACGATTATCTAGCGTTATAAAGAGTGAGATTTTCTTTCGTAAGCTCGTTTCCAAGCTCTTCTTGAAATGAAGAAAAGTCTTCTAAATCCCACTCCGCCACAAAAATAATGGACTTACCTGATTTTCCTGCTCGCCCAGTTCTACCTGTTCGGTGAATATATTCTTCCGTGTTTTGCGGAAAGTCGAAATGAACAACATGGGTGATTTCCGGAATATCAATTCCCCGTGCCGCCACATTTGTGGCAACTAGCAGGTCTAATACACCCTCACGAAATTGTTTTACCACGCGGTCTCGGGTTCTTTGGTCCATATCTCCGTGCAGTGCGCCTACTTTAATACCTTCACCGGACAATGCTTTGGCTAGACGTTCGACCATTCTTCTCGTTCGACAGAATACTAAGCTTTTACCCCTGAGCTCGCGTTCGATCAACTCTTTTAACGCAATTATTTTGTCACGTTCAGCAACTTCGACATATGTCTGTTGAATACTTACGGCCGCCGAGAGCTCTTTATCTATGGCTAGTGTTTCTGGATCTTCCATGAATTGCCAAATTAGTCGCTTGATAGTTGTGGGCATAGTTGCGGAGAAGAGGGCAGTTTGACGGGCCCGTGGCGTTTGCGACAGAATTTTTCTAATAGCCGGAAGAAAGCCTATATCTAGCATTTCATCTGCCTCATCTAATACTGCGAACGAGACTTTCCGCAGGCTTAATGTTCGCCGCTGCAAATGATCGAGCACGCGTCCAGGTGTTCCTACGACTATGTGAGGATTACCTTCTAACGCCTGGAAGTCTTTTTTAAGTGCATGCCCACCTAACAAACCCACCGTTTTCAGATTCCATGGCTTGGCAAGTGTAGATATAACGTCAAGTACCTGTTGCGCGAGTTCTCGAGTTGGAACTAATACAAGCCCCTGAACTTGATTTTTTCTCTGATCAAGTGTCTCAATCATTGGTGAGGCAAAGGCGATAGTTTTACCACTGCCTGTTTCGGCTAATCCAACCACGTCCTTTCCCGCTAGTAAAGTGGGAATGGTGGCAGCTTGAATGGGAGTTGGTGTGACAAACTCCATATCTTTGAATACTTCAAGGGATAAGTCTTGAAGACCTAATTTCCGGAATTCTTCCGGGAGAGTACCAACGTTCTTAAGCACACTCTCTTGATTTGCTTGTGAATTAGTAGCACGTTGTGTAGGTGAAGATTCGTCAATCTCTTTCACTGACTCAGAAGCTTTATCAGATATTTCCACCTGCTCAGATTGTTCGCGATTAGCGGCGGGGTCATCATTTTGTGAATTATGAGTGTCTTGTGGACGTGAAGACTCTTTAATCTCTTTGATTGGCTCAGAAGTTTTAGTGGATATATCAGTCTGGTCAGATTGTTTGCGATTAGTGTTGGGTTTATCGGTTTGCGAGTCGCTGGTGTCTTGTGTCGGTATGGTTTCGTTAATCTTTTCGGCTAGCTTAGGATCTCTACTTGCCATGTTCGGCCGATCAGACGCTGGCCGGTTTGCGTTTGTTTTTGAACGATTGAAGTCCGTATATTTCTTTTGCTGCGGTGATTTCGATGTTTCATCAGAAGGATTAATCCATCCACCAAGAGTTCTCGGACCACTTTCGATAAGTCGGTCAGTTGATTTGTGTCTGCGAGGTCGATGTCGTATTTCTGGTAGCAGCGTAGAATCTCCTCCTGCATCTTTTGGCCTAAATGCCAAATCTTCAGGCAGTGGCGCTTCGAAAGTTCGTTCTCGCCTTCTTCTAGTGTAATGATCTGTTTCGACTACTCTACGACGATTCGATCCCCCATTAGGACGCCCTTGTTTATCAGACGCGCGGTCTGACTTTTGAGTATTGTTACTTGTGCGGGAATTGCTTCCACGCTTGTTTGCCACGGTTGTGGCATTAGATTGTTTCATATTCGAATTTTGTATCTTTTCTTTTTGTTGAATTTTCTGTGTTTGTTTTGAGTTTCCCCGAGCTTGTGTCTGCTCATCTCTACGATTAGCACCGGATTTTTGTGCGCCAGTATGTGAGTTAGTTCGTCGTTTTCTAGATCTTGGCGCAGATTGATCACCAGAATTGGACGAGAAGGTGTCGCCGGTCTCTTTTTTTATTAGAGACTTGATCCAATTAACGCCACGACTCACCGGTTTACACTCCCGGTTTTTATTTCACTCATTTATATCCTTGAGCTGGTATTTTGATTCGCACACAAGTGTGGACGACGGGAAAACATTAAGTAAATCATAGGCGGGATTGGTCTACTCGTCGAGGCGAAAGTTAACTTACAGATCCTGGATTTGGTCCGGGCATGTTGATAATGCTGGCGTTAACATGCTGTTGCGAGCATATCCAAGCGATCGTTTTCGCAACGTCAATTTGGGTGGGATACATACTTTTCGAGGGGGGAGCAATGTTTTCAGCTAGGATATCCACTATTAAATCATTAGAAATTCTATGTACTGGTCCAGGTGCGATAGCATTAATTGATATTCCATTTGAAGCTTCTTTTCTACCCAAGGTTTTAACGAGCCAGTGCCTTCCAGATTTTCCGAGAGCATAATCATATGGTCCCTCTTCAGGCGTGACTTGCCAATTATCGGCGTCATATCCTCCGATTATGACAATATTTCCATGTTGCTTTAGTCGCATTTCTGGTAGCAACTCTTTTGTAAAAAGAAGGATTGGCGTTATTTCGTCATTTAGATTTTTTTGCCAATTGTTAACTTGCACATCAGTTAGAGCTGTAGGTATCCATTTACCACCTGGTCCGATTACGGCAATGGTCGGTGCACCTAGTTTGCTTCGAGCTTCCTGCATCATGCTTTTTACGTCACTTTCGCTTGTGATGTCAGCTTTGCAGAATATTGCCTTTCGGCCCATTTTGATAATATCCGCGACTACTTTTTCTGCAGCATCAGTCGATTGTCGTGTATTCACAATTATGTTCGCTCCTTGGTAGGCAAGGGCGAGTGCAGTTGCACGCCCTATGCCCCTACCAGCTGATCCGGTAACTAACGCTATTTCGCCTCGGAGTGGGAGTTTGTAGTTCGGCATACGGGGAACTTTCTATTTCTCCTTTGGAGATGAGATTGCCTGACGTGAATACGGGTACTAAATTATGAGGACATGTCCGCGCATACTTCTAGCTTAGATAACCTTTTAGAGCCACTTTCTCAATCTCGAGCCCAACTGTTGGCTGCTTTTGAAAGTGTTTCTGATCAGTATTTTAATACTTCTCTGCCAGGAAAAGGTCTAAAAGCTGACTTCGAATATTGGAGTGTCTGTGACATAGCTTGGTATGTGGGTGCGTTGGATGATGTATGCAGACTTCGAGTAAATGATATTGTCGCTGGACGAGAAGTGCGTTCAGGCGAAATTTCTCAAAGACCCCAACACGTGAATAGTCTAGAAGTGATACTTATTTGGCTGAGCCAGAGCAGAGCTGCGCTTCGCTCTTCATTATCACGGATGAGTATAAATCAGTTGCAAGATAGCCCGTTACTATTTAAGGAGAGTTTATCCCAGTGTGAAATAATTCTGGGCGAGGTTCTTGCTAACGAGACGATGAGCACTAGACGAATATGGGAATTAGTGGAAATGTTTGGGAATGAATAAAGTGACTAGATTGTTATGGCAGATTCTAAGTTGATGACGGAAAATGACAACGCCTGGAGCGGTCAGGTTGCACATTATAAAGAAGATATTTTCTTCGAAGCTACTCTCCAAAATAATCAGATTAGCTTTCGGACTACGTATGGACTGTTCTCACCAAAAGCGATCGATGCCGGTACGGAACTACTTATCGAGACTTTGGATATTGATTCTGACTATGATTGTTTGGACCTAGGTTGTGGCTATGGGCCGATCGGTATTGCACTCTCACGATTGGCGCCGGAGGGTCGGACTTTATTGATTGACAAAGATTATGTAGCTATCGAATACTCACAACATAATCTTGAGCTAAACGGTGTAACTAATGCAGATGTGTTGCTATCAAATGGACTCAGTAAAGTTCCTGACGATCAATTGTTCGATGTTGTTGCGATGAATTTGCCAGCAAAAATTGGTAATGAGTTAACCACCGTGTTGTTTGCTGACTCTTTTCTTCATTTGAAGCCGGGCGGCATGTTGTACGTTGTCAGTCTGGCCGGTATGAGAGGATTTATTAAACGTTCGTTAGGGGGGATATTTGGAAACGTAGATAAATTAAAGCAAGGAAAGCAGCACGCGGTTCACGTTAGTTATCGTGAAACTCAAACAAAATGAAACTACACTTAAGAGCATGTCGGATATAAACAAGCAAGCACCAAGAGTGCCTGGTCTAGGGCGTTATCAGGAACTCCGCGAAAAAAAGGCTCTAATTTTAGGAGGCTCGAGGGGAATTGGTCGCGCAATTTCTGAACGTTTGGCACTTGAGGGTGTCAACTTAGTAATTAATTATTCGAGATCGGTAGCTGCGGCAGAAGATTGTGCTCGAGCTTGTGAGTCTCTGGGAGTGGATGTTCAACTTGTTCAGGGCGACATAGGCGATGAACAAAGTTTGATGCGTGTGATTGATTTTGCTAAGAGTCAGTCATCGATTGATATTCTTGTGAATAATGCAGCCCGTGGTTTAGAGAGACCTCGACCTGCGCTTACGCAGAAGAGCCAGCATCTTCATAAAACAATGGATGTAAATTTATTCGGACCTTGGTTTGCTACTCAAACTGTAGGAGCAGCGATGGCAGAGAACGGATCTGGGGTAATTATTAACTTATTGTCGCCAGGAGCATGGAAATATATGCCAGGATATAGTGCGGTTGCCACCAGCAAGGCTGCACTTGAGTCACTGACTAAGTATCTAGGCGTTGAATTAGCATCATCGGGTGTTCGCGTATGCGGGGTCTCATCCGGCTGGGTTGAGGGGTCTGATGGTGAGCACTCTTATCGTGATGAGGTGAGTGAACGAGTCAGACCTTATGTGCCGTCTGGCAGAAATGTCGCCCCGGAAGATATAGCAGCTGTTGTTGCTTGGCTTTCAAGTCATGAAGCTCCTATGTTTGGTGGCCAAGTTTTACATTTCGATGGGGGGTTTGATCTGAGTTCTTGGCGAAATATTCTGGAAACCTAGTCGTATAGATTCGGGAAGCACTAATATGTATTTTTATTTGATGTTATTTAATTAGGAGTGAGCGTTGACGTCGAACGATATCAGTGAGTGGTTTGTAATTGGAGTAGACGATACATCTGATAATTCAGACGAAGTGGGCTTGAATACAGCAGATTTCATGCGTCAACTCACCCTCGAATTGACTAATACTGCTTGGGGACTCGTCGAAGGGATTACACAACATCCACTGTTTTCTTCACCTAAGATTTCTAATGATGGTGCCAATATTTCTTATGCCATAAAGCTGCATACGGCGCGTTCGATTTTGGACCTTGAAGATTTTTTAGTTGATATGATTCGTAAAAATGCATGTAAAGGATCTGATCCAGGCCTTGCGATTCTTTCTCGACATTCAGATATGCCACACGTCTTGGCATTCGGTCGGCGCACTCAGACTGAGCTTATGCGACTTGATTGGGCCCAAACTTTTTCGACTGAATCTAATGTAACCTTGAGGGCTTTGGGTGCAAAACGCAACGGTTCTGTCGGATCTTTGGCTGCTGCAGGACTTAGAGCAGGTGGAGATGTGCAGGCACGATTTATTGAGATCCCTGGCTTAACTGAGTTAAGCGGAAAAGTATCCGCGGGTGAGATCAGAGAATCAAGTCAATTACAACAGTTACTTAATGCTGACGACGAGCAAATTGATCGCGACGATATTATTGATCTAGGGGAAGGGATGCCTACTCTTAAGCCACATCTTGAGTCAGGGGAACCGCTTGTTCGCTTCCACCAGCACGATGATGATCGCCGACTTTGGATCCCAGATCCAGCCTTCCTTCGATAATTGCTCGGATCAACTTGTGACTACTTTTTTACAGGTTAGAAGCTACCCCCATTTACATATAACCGTTGCCCTGTCACATAGGCGGCATCTTCTGAACAGAAAAACACGACTGCATTCGCAATATCTTCGGGCTGGCAGACTCTGGCAAAAGGCGATCCTTCGTCTAGCTCGCGAATATCTTCCACACCTCGTGTAGCTTTAACTAGACGCCTACCCATGTCAGTTTCTACCAAACCTGGACCTATTATATTCACTCGTATCCCATGGACTCTTTCTTCTTTAGCCAGAGTAAAAGCGATCGCTTCTTGAGCAGATTTGGCCATGTTGTAGGGAGCACCGCGGCCAGAGAGTGACTCGGTAGCAACTGATGAAATCATTATGACATCACCTCGTTTAGCCTCTCGCATCTGCGGCACTAACAAATGGCACAAATTGTGCGTTCCAAATACATGGACCCCAACCACGTTTCTGATCTCTTCGGGGTTTGTTTCGGTAATAGTTGATCCCCTGCTTGCGACACCCGCATTATTGATGAGAATTGATATTTCACCAAGGTCACTAAGGGCTGAATTAACCATTCGTTGACAATCCTCAAAATCGGCAACATTACCTTGGTATGCTTTGCCGATTTTTCCCAGAGCGTTAATCTCTGCGATTGTTTCTTCTGCTGCTTCCCTATCACGGGTGTAATTTATGGCAACGTCCGATCCAGATTTTGCCAGTGCTAGAGCAATTGCCTTGCCAATGCCACGACTACCTCCAGAGACAAATGCAGTACGATTTTCGGTATTATTTGTCATTTAAATTATCCCTAACTACCAGCTACAGTAATCCGCTGGTTTGTAATATACGAAGCTCTTTCGGAGCATAAAAATGCGACTGATCCCGCAATATCTTCGGGGTATCCAAGACGACCGAATGGGGAGTCATCGGCAAGCTCAGTGATGCTGTCCTTAACACGGCCAAGAAACTTGACCATGTCTTCTGCCATATCAGTCTCGATAAGCCCTGGTGCGACGATATTGACATGAATATTATTTGCACGTTCTTCTTTTGCCAGACTGTATGCAACGGCTTCCATTGCGGCCTTAGCCGCAGAATAAGTACCACCGGTAGGCCCGAATGATTGCGCGGCGATTGAAGAAATCATTACTACGTCGCCACGCGCTGCTTCTCGCATTTGTGGAACAATCATGCGGCATAGGTCATGCGAGGCAAATGCGTGCGCAGCCATCAAGCGGTTGAAGTCATCTGGAGTTGCAGCCGCTACATGCGGTCGACCCACAGCTGTCGCACCAATACCGGCATTGTTCACCAGAATATCAATGTTGCCTAACGCTGTGATTGACTCAGTTGCAAGTCTTTCAGCTTCGCTTTGCTCTGACACGTCAGCCATGATGATTTCAGCTTTGCGCCCTAACTTGATTACCTCCGAAGCTATTTCTTCGGCAGCCTTCTGATT
>Ga0315316_10002989_pt1 | contig 12239 bp, 7 predicted proteins | sample M160m3416metaG_FD_203702 | JGI IMG/M metagenome (GOLD analysis project Ga0315316, IMG submission 203702) | Ammonia-oxidizing marine archaeal communities from Monterey Bay, California, United States - M1 60m 3416 | ecosystem: Environmental > Aquatic > Marine > Intertidal zone | place: USA...
ATTCATCTATTGGGTTCAGCGCGCGCTTTAATATTTTTTCCCGAGACTCTCTTGATACTAATTCAATTTCAGCGCCAGTCAGGTCTACTCTTGAAGGGATTATCTTTAGGGTTTCAATCTCTGTAGAACAAGTCACTTCTGTTACATTTGCCTCACCCATCAACAGCTCATAAACCCCTCGGGCATCTTCCTCAACCCCCAATCCACTCGATGCATTGCCCTGAGGATCAACATCAATTAAAAGAACTTTTTTGCCCGAAAGGGCTAAAGATGCCGCAAGGTTGATGGCTGTGGTCGTTTTTCCCACTCCACCTTTTTGGTTTGCAATACTGATTATTTTGGTCATGGGACCCAAAAAGTCAAAATGTTTTCCAGAAAATTTCTACGATATATTGTAAGTCTTTGTTTTTAAAGAGATTTATTGAAAAATACTATATTTCTGCAATTTGAATTTACCATAAAAGTAGGTTTTCACCAAATATATTTCCTGTTTGAAAGAATTATTTACTATTGCTTTAAAAACTAATGTTTCACGTGAAACAGTTTTTCAAATGCTCCTTTTTACAAAAACCAATAGGCTGGATTTCTTTTTATTATACCCTGTAACAACAACTTCTTGCTCAAGTGAGAAACCATTAATAGGCTGTTTTAATTCTCCTTTTTCCTCCACGCCTTTTTTTAAAATGACCTTTCCTTGCCTTCCTAAAAATGGGGTAGCCAGTTTTAAACAGCTTTTAATATCGGAAACGCCTCTGAATATAACGGCCTCGGCTAACCACTTGGGTGAGATTTTTTCCGCTCTGTCATTGATTACCTTGGTTGCTTTAAGCCCTAATTCGAAAATAACCGTCTCTAGAAAACTACAGCGCTTCCTTTGACTCTCTATAAGGGTGACGACCAATTCTGGATATATAATTTTTAGAGGAATGCCAGGAAAGCCTGCTCCGCTGCCAATATCCACAATTTCGTCTTTGGGCGTCATGAAAGGCGCGTATTGCAAAGAATCAAAGATATGGCGTAGTAAAATGTCTTGGCTAGATTTTTCTGAGGTAAGATTAATTTTTTGATTCCATTTAACAAGCAAATCAAGATAAGAGTCAAATTGCCGTACCATTTGCTCAGGAGGGGCAATGGGCGAAATATTCAAATGGGGGTCTTCTAAAATCTCCTTTATATTCATAATTAAAAGGTGGAATATTCTAGAAAGGGTTTCGTCTCAGCTATTCAAAATGTTTTTGAATTCCTTCGTTAATAAAGGGACTATTTTTAATGCATCACCTACAATTCCATAATCTGCTATGGAAAATATAGCAGCATGGGGATCGGAGTTGATAGCAACAATGCATCGAGAAGAAGACATTCCAGCAAGATGCTGCACTGCACCAGAAATTCCGCAGGCTATATAAAGATCGGGGGAAACCGTCCTACCCGTTTGACCCACCTGGTGAGAATATTCCTGCCAACCATTATCCACTACGGGACGGGAAGCCGCAACAGCACCCCCTAAAACATCAGCTAAATCTTCAAGCATTTTGAAGTTTTCTGGGCCCTGCATACCCAGCCCGCCTGAAATAATTATTCGAGCCTCGGTTATATCGAGTTTTGTCCCAACTTCCCTGACAAGCCCTCCCACAATCTCTGAAAAATCAGGTAGATTTATATCCTCTTTAAAGACTTTGCCAACGCCCGTCTTATCACTTCCTTCGCCCCTGAAAATATTTGGGCGTAATGTAACAAGGTAAGGCTTGGGACCGCTCAACCGAACCAAAGAATGTGCTTTGCCTGAAAACACCGGCCTTTTAACGATTATCTCTCCTGCATCAGAGAGATGAAGATCAATGCAATCCGTAGCTAACCCAACATCAAGGTGTGTAGCCACCGCTGCGGCTAGTTCTTTGCCATTAATAGAAGCTGACAACAAAATTATTGCAGGTTGAGATTTTTTAATCTCATTAATTAATGCCGCTGTATAGGTCTCATGCGTGTAATGTACAAAATCTGGATGAACAAAAACCCGTACTTCATCTGCACCCCCTTGAATTAATGATTCCAGGTCTACTGCCCCATCAATTGAAAAATAATACGCGCTGACTGAGCCAGGTAAATTTTGGGCGGCATTGAGAACTTCGTAGGTAACAGGTTTTATTCCATTGTGATCGTGTTCCACGACCACCCCTATGGTAGAACTTTTATCCACTAGACACACTCGAGTATAAAATAAACTTAAACTAGGAAGACTAACCCAGCTAGATAAAAACTACAACGAACCAAAGTAACAAGGAGCATTAAAAATCGTATTTTCATGCCATTTTAGGCAATGCCCAATATTACCTTATTTTTTAAACACTTTCTTTATGGTGTCCACCTCAGAAGAAAGACATAAACAACAAACGTACCTAAGTCTAATTTTTATTTATATTTTTAAAAATGTTTTGTTCGTAGAAGGGTCTTTTGTAAAATTTTTTAAACGATCTTCTCTTCTTCACGGATGATTGCAACCAACTGTTTAGTAGTATCTTCATCCGCACCTTCCAGAATTTTACCCTTCTTCCTCTCAGGTGGGAGGGATATTTTTATTTCCTGTAATTTATTGTTATGTGCATCAAAAGTTTTGGCATCTAGCTGCAGGTCAGATGCAGAAATTCTTTGGATCTCTTTTTTCTTAGCCGCCATTATCCCTTTCAAAGAAGGAAACCGCGGCTCATTCAATCCTTTTTGACAGGTCAAAAGAAGAGGTAAGGGCCTGCTTTTCTGAATCTCACTACCTCCTTCGATCTGCCTTGTTATATCAGCGGTTTCAAAGTTTTCTGAGAACTGTATTTTAGTGACAATAGTGACAAACGGTATCTCCAACAATACAGCTAATGCAGGACCTACCTGCGCCATATCGTTATCTACTGCCTGTCGCCCACAGAGAACCAAATCAAAAGAATTTTTTAGAATAGCCTTAGCCAAAATCTTTGCAATAAGGGAATTATCTAATCCGTCAAATAAAGGATCAAAAATATGAATCGCATGATCAGCGCCTATGGCTAAGGCCCTTTTAAGTGTTTCTTTCGCGCTCTCGGGTCCTAAAGAAAAAACGGTGATTTCTGAGTCCGGCAAGGCTGACTTAATGCGAATTGCTTCTTCTAAAGCAAATTCATCGTAGGGATTCATGATAAAGGGACTTCCCGCGGCAACTACTTTTTCTCCTTGCATTTCAATTTTAGCCCCGGTATCGAGCACCTGCTTTATACAAACAATTATTTTCATAAATAGTCTTTAGGTTTTTTATTTTGGACTTAAAATTTAATTTAAAACATACCATCAAGAATAGAGATAAAGATAGAGATTTCCTACTTAAGAATAAAATATCGGAGAATTATTTTTTAATCTCCAATGATTTTTACGAGTTCCAAATTTATTGGAGGAAAAATTTTTTATCTTTCCTTAACAATTACAAACTTTTCCATAATCAAAATTAAATCGGTCTATTTTTAATCTTGCTTTTATGGTTTCTGTTTTATATATTGTGCGCTCACATTCCCACCCATACCGAAAAAAGTAAACTTTGCCACGGTTAATTATGGAAGCAAAGGACGTTATTTGGAAAAAATGCCTGGAAAAAATTGAAGGTACGATTCTGCCTGATAGCTATGCAACTTGGTTCTCGCCTACATATCCTAGTAATTTAACTGATGGTTTAATAACAATTGCGGTCCCTAATCAGTTTTATAGAAAGTGCTTAATTGAAAACTATCGGGACCTTATAGAAAAAACCCTCAAAAGCATTGCCGACGAACCCCTCCTTGTGGAGTTTTGCGTTAAATCGGAAACAAACTCCCATAATGGAACCAAAGAGCAGGGCTCGTCCACCATGGAAAAACCAAAACCCAACAAATCAGACCTGGAAAGTGAATCCTCTAAAAACACATTAAATAAAAAGTATGATTTTTCAAACTGGATTGTCGGTTCCAGCAATCAATTTGCTCATGCAGCAGCTTTGGCTGTGGCCAATAACCCCGCTCTGGCATATAACCCCTTATTCCTTTATGGCGATGTAGGCCTCGGAAAAACACATCTTTTGCATGCCATAGGAAATTATATTAGTACAAACAACCCTGGATCCAGAATCCGGTATATTTCCGCTGAAAGTTTTACAATTGACCTTATTGAGTCTATTAAAAAAGATAAAATGCCAAATTTTAGAGACCGCTATAGGCCCCTTGATATTTTATTGGTAGATGACATACAGTTTTTAGCAGGAAAAGAGAGGACCCAAGAGGAGTTTTTTTATACCTTCAATGCCCTTTATGAATCACACAAACAAGTTGTCATCACCAGCGATAAATACCCTAAAGATCTTCAAAACATGGAAGAAAGACTAAGGTCAAGGTTTGAATCAGGGTTGATTGCGGATATCAAACCGCCTGATTTAGAAACCAAAGTAGCAATTTTGTATAAAAAAGCCGAGTTTCACAAGAAAAACCTTCCCCAAGATGTTGCGATGTTCATTGCAACCAATATAAAAACAAACATCCGTCAGTTAGAAGGGGTCTTACTAAGACTAGTTGCATACTCCTCTTTCACTCGCAGCCCACTCAATTTAGAACTCGCAAAAGAGGTTTTAAAAGATTTTACATTAGACCAAACAAAAAACTTCACGGTTCAAAATATTCTCAGAACAGTGGCCGCATTTTATAATATTAAAGTGTCCGAAATTAAGTCCAAAAAACGAACCCAAAAGATTTCGAACACCCGGCAAATAGCCATGTATTTATGTAGGGAGCACACAAAATCATCACTACCTGAAATCGGTAAACAATTTGGCGGCAAGGATCACACAACCGTCCTTTTCTCTCACAAAAAAATATCAGGTATTATCAAAGAAAACAATGATTTATATAAGTCTATTAAGGAAATAGTAAAACTTATAGAAAATGGAAAACCCGTGTAAAACATGTTAAAAACAAGTTATAAAACTCGCCAAAATAAGGTATAATTTATGTAGTAAAAGTTTTCCCCGCCTTTGCTAAAAATGCAGCAATTTTAATAACAACTTCTTCTTTAAAATCTACCTTTTAAGTTGGGGGCTTAAACCGTTTTTCCACATATTCTCAGGCCCTACTACTACTACTATTTAGAAATATAATTTTTATTCTTTTAGTTAAAGCATTTATTAAACAATTATGAATTTACCAGAAAAAAATACTTACGATTCTTCAAATATAAAAATTCTTGAAGGGCTGGAAGCTGTTAGGAAAAGACCGGCAATGTACATTGGCGGAACAGGTGTTGATGGTTTGCATCATTTAATATTTGAATTAGTTGATAACAGTGTAGATGAAGCAATTTCGGGCCATTGTAAAGAAGTAGAGGTTATCCTTCATATTGATGGAACAGTAACGGTATCAGATGATGGCAGGGGTATCCCTGTTGGGATGCATACAGACAGGAATATTTCCGCAGCTGAAGTAGTAATGACAGTTCTACATGCAGGAGGAAAATTTGATAAAGACACTTATAAGGTGTCGGCTGGGTTACATGGTGTTGGTGTTTCCGTAGTGAATGCGTTGTCAGAAACATTGCAACTGGAAATAAAAACAGAAGGAAAAATACACTCTCAAAGTTATTTACGGGGAAAACCGGTTTCTCCACTTGAAGTTATTGGGGAGACAACAACAACAGGAACCCGAATTAGGTTTAAGGCGGATTCTTCGATTTTTGAAGACTTAAATTTTAGATTTGAAATATTATCTAATCGTTTGAGAGAGCTGGCCTTTCTTAATAAAGGATTAAAAATACATATCCACGATGAAAGGGATGGTAAAGACAATAAATTCCTTTTTGAAGGAGGCATTGTTTCTTTTATTGAACACCTGGGTAAACACAAAAAGGTATTGCACCCTGATCCTATTTATATTGAAAGGGATAAGGACGACTGTGACCTTCAAGTAGCCATTCAGTATAACGACAGCTATGCAGAGGAAATGTTTACTTTCGTAAATAATGTGAACACGAGAGACGGGGGGACGCACTTAAGCGGGTTTAGGGCTGCCTTGACAAGAACTGTAAATAGTTATGCAACCCAGAACAACATGCTTAAAAACACTGGGGTCAGCTTGACAGGCGATGACGTTAGAGAAGGGTTAATTCTCGTGTTAAGCATAAAAATTCCTGAGCCCCAGTTTGAGGGTCAAACCAAAGGAAAACTAGGAAATACAGACGTTAAGGGAATAGTAGAACAAATAGTAAATGAAAAATTAGGCCAGTTTTTTGAAGAACAACCCGCTGTTGCAAAAAAAATAGTCTCCAAAGTAATAAGTGCTGCGCAGGCAAGAGAGGCAGCAAAAAAAGCCAAAGACCTGGTAAGAAGAAAAAGCGCATTGGAAGTAAGTTCTTTGCCTGGAAAACTAGCCGACTGCTCTGAAAAAGACCCCGCCTTTTCAGAACTTTATATTGTAGAGGGAGACTCGGCGGGAGGCTCCGCAAAGCAAGGCCGAAACCGAAAAAATCAGGCAATTTTACCCATGCGGGGAAAAATTTTAAATGTAGAAAAAGCTAGGGCAGAAAAAATGATTGGCAATCAGGAAATCAGAACTCTGATCACAGCCCTTGGAACAGGAATAGGAAGTGATTTTAATCTGGAAAAGTTGCGCTACCACAAAGTAATTATTATGACAGACGCGGATGTTGATGGAGCACATATCAGAACGCTTCTTTTAACGTTCTTTTTTCGTCAAATGCCACAAATAATAGAAAATGGCTATTTATATATCGCACAACCACCGCTTTATAAAATTAAAAAAGCCAAAAAAGAAACCTACTTAAAAGACGAGAAACTCTTGTTCCAGTTTTTAATGGATCAGGGAACGGAAAAACTGGAAATATCTACAAGTAAAAGCGAAGAAAAAATTTCAGGACCTGATTTAAAACTTCTAATCAACAACTTATTTAAATTCGAGGAGTGTTTTAGTCGTGTTGTCAAAAACAACATTCCAGAAGCTTTTTTAAATGTGTTGATTAACTTAAATGTCGAGAAAAGCGATTTTGAAAAACTGGAGCACGTTGTCGCATCGGCCATTCAAATTCTTGACGGGTTGATCGATGAAGAAAATAAAAACAAGTACGAATACAAAAAAGAATATTTAAATGTTCCGATAAGATTTAATAAGAGCATTAACCTGGATAAAGACAAAAACAATAGATTAAAAGAATTTTTAATAGAGGTTAATGAACAGGAAAAAGATGATTCCAAAGGAAAAACAACTCACCAGTTCGATAAAGTGGATTTAAATAAAGAGATCAAAGATGTGACTCTGTCTATAGGCTTCGATTCAGACATCAAGACCTACAATGTTATATTTTTTGGTTCCAATAATGGTCGTGATTTTGAAATCAATTTAAATCCAGAGTTTATGGAATCTGTAATCATCCAAAACATTATAGAAATCTATAAACCCATAAAGGCTAAAGACCACCCCCCATTTGTTTTACATAACAACGGAGAAAGCACCTCCGTAGAATCTAAACATGGTTTATTAGAGGCAGTCTTGGAAATGGCCAAAAAAGGTATTTATATTCAGCGTTATAAGGGTTTGGGTGAAATGAACCCTGAACAATTATGGGAAACGACAATGGATCCGGAAGTAAGGGTCCTATTGCAGGTCCGCGCAGATGATCTGGTGGCTTCAGAAGATTTATTTACTACCTTGATGGGGGAAGATGTAGAGCCGCGACGCGAATTTATTCAGAAAAACGCGTTGCAGGCAAGAAACCTGGATGTTTAGTTAAAATACTCCTTCTTTAAAAATGTTTGTATAGAAAGGCAAATGGATGCCAGAAACGATTGAACCGATAAACGTTGACGATGAAATGAAAAGCGCATACCTCGATTACGCAATGAGCGTAATCATTGGTCGTGCTCTTCCGGATATCAGAGATGGTTTGAAACCTGTCCATCGTCGTGTTTTGTTTGCCATGCATGAAACAGGAAACGTTTTTAATAAACCGTATAAAAAATCAGCCCGTATTGTTGGTGATGTAATTGGTAAATACCATCCCCATGGTGACCAGGCGGTCTATGACACTATTGTTCGTTTGGCACAAGAGTTTTCGCAAAGGAATCCGTTGATTGACGGCCAAGGAAACTTTGGATCAATTGATGGTGATTCGGCTGCTGCAATGCGTTATACCGAAATACGCATGCAGGAAATTACGGGTGAATTATTGCGCGACCTTGATAAGGAAACGGTTCGATTTGTACCAAATTACGATGAATCAACCAAAGAGCCCTCGGTTCTTCCGGCCAGCTTCCCCCAGCTTTTAGTAAATGGATCATCGGGAATCGCAGTAGGCATGGCTACTAATATTCCGCCGCATAATTTAGCGGAGATAGTGGATGCGGCTGTTCATATTATTGATGAACCTGATTGCTCAATCGATGATTTACTGCAAATTGTAAAGGGTCCAGATTTCCCCACCCGCGGAATCATTCAGGGAAGAAATGGAATTATTTCTGCTTACAAGACAGGCCGCGGAATTATACGCGTAAGAGGCCGCGCAGAACTTGAAACAATGGAAAAAGGAGACCGGGAAAGAATTGTGATCAACGAAATCCCTTTCCAGGTTAATAAGGCTAGATTGGTTGAAAAAATAGCGGAGCTGGTAAGAGATAAGAAGCTGGAAGGAATCTCAGATTTAAGAGATGAATCAGACCGCGAAGGAATTCGCGTTGTGGTTGAATTAAAGAAGGGCACGGTGGGAAAGGTTGTGTTGAACACTCTGTATAAAAATACCCAACTTCAAGACACTTTCGGTGTAATTCTTCTGGCTTTGGTTAACCAACAACCAAAAGTATTAAACTTAAAGGAGTATTTGCGCTACTTCGTTTTATTCCGAAAAGAAGTCGTTACGCTTCGAACAGAATACGATCTTAAAAAAGCGAGGGAAAAGGAACATATTCTCGAAGGTTTGAATATTGCGCTGGATAATCTTGATGCCGTTGTAAAACTTATCCGGGAAGCAGAAGATCCGGTTTCCGCTCGGGAAGACCTTATGTCAACCTTTGCGTTATCAGAAATTCAGGCAAAAGCAATTTTGGAAATGAGATTGCAGCGTTTGACAGGTTTGGAGCGCCAGAAAATAGTTGATGAATTGGAAGGTATTCGCAAAAAAATTGAAGAATACCTTTATATCTTGGCGAATGAAGAAGTTAAATTAAAAATCATTAAAGATGAATTAAATGAAATAAAAAACAAATACAGCGATGAACGAAGAACAGAAATTGCGGAAACAGATGAAGGGGATCTAGTTTTAGAGGACCTAATTGCCGATGAAGATACCGTAGTAGTTTATACCCGAAGCGGATATATCAAGCGACATTCAGTCGATAATTACAGAGCTCAACGGCGTGGTGGTAAGGGGATTCGTGGAATGGATCTTAAAGAAGAAGATGTTGTTGAAAAACTATTTATTGCCTCTACCCTCAGCCATCTTCTGGTGTTTACCAGCATAGGTAAAGTTCATTGGCTACGGGTTTTTTCAATTCCAGAAGTAAGTAGGATAGCTAAAGGTAAATCCATTGCCAACCTTTTGAACTTACAAGTCGGAGAATCCATTGCCAGTATTTTATCTGTCCGAGAATTTGAAGAAGATAAATTTGTAATGGTTGCCACCGAACGTGGAATTGTGAAGAAGACTTCATTAATGTCATACAGTAAACCCAGACAGGGAGGGGTTATAGGTTTGACCATTGATGATGGAGACCGCTTGATAGGCGCTGAACTGTGTGACGGGAAAAGCGATATTCTGTTAGCGACTAAAAAAGGGTTTTCAATTCGATTTTCTGAAAAAGAAGCTCGCCCAATTGGTAGAACAGGAAGGGGTGTTAAGGGTATTCGTTTGAAAACAGACGACTGCGTTGTAGGGGCTGAAATTGTCCACCCCGGGAATATGCTTCTTACTGTAACATCTAATGGATACGGAAAAAGAACGCAGTTAGAGGAATACCCTGTTCAGGGGCGTGGTGGATTAGGAGTTATGACCATTCGTTGTAATGAAAAAATTGGTGCGGTCGTGGGTGTTCAGCAGGTAACCGAAAATGATCAGCTTTTAGTTATTACTTCCGATGGAAATATTGTTCGAATGAAGGTCAATGAAATTTCTGTGATTGGCCGAAACACCCAGGGGGTTAGACTCGTCGGAACAGGTGAATCTAATCAGGTTGTAAGCGTAGAAAAACTAGTAGAATAAAATAAATAGCAGCTTGACCCTTTTACAAATGTATAAAAAACTTTTTTCCGCTAAAATAGCATCTATTTTTTTTTCCTCACTGTTTATCCTTGTTTCCTGCACCGATCAAAATGATTCTTTAATTAATAAAGCCAACGAAGAATGGATTCAAGGTCATAACCACAGTGCCCTTGAAACACTAAATGAGGTTTTACAAAAAAACCCTTCAGGGTTGAAAGCCGAAGAAGCCCTTTTTAGAATAGGAGAAATCCATCATTTTAGTTTAAATAACAGCACACGAGCCCTTATGTTTTTCCAGGAAGTTCGGCAGATGAACCCACAGGGCCCTTTTGGTTATAAAGCGCAAAAATATATCGCTGAAATCGCGGAATTCGGTTTAAAAGATTATGATCAGGCCATCATTGAATATCAAAACCTGATAAATTTTTATAAAAAAGAGCTTTCCAGTGGAGATCATCAATACCGAATTGCTTCGATTTATTATAAAAAACAAAATTATATGCAGGCCTTGATGGAGCTGGAAATCCTTTTAGAAAATTATCCTAACAGTTCTTGGGTAGAGGAAACAAAATTTAAGATCATAGAAATTCTTTATACTCTCAATCGTTGCCCTGAAGTAACGAACCAATACCGGGATTTTAATCTGGAATATTCCAAAAGTCGTTTTAAATCAGAAATTGATTTTTTAGTGGCATCCTGCTTAGAAGAAGAAGGACATCTTCAAGATGCTTACAACGGATTTAAGGCTTTAGAAGGACAATATACTTATCCCTCTATATTGAAAATGAAGCTAGTAGGAATAGAAAAAAGGATTGAAAAGAAAAGATAATGCTAGATATAAAGTTTATTCGCGAACACCTTCAGACTGTAAAAACCGGACTCGGTCGTCGAAATGGGAACAATCACGACTTGGATACATTGTTGAAACAGGAAGATGAAAGGCGACAAGGACTTAAGGAATCCGAACAACTCAAAAATAAAAAAAAGAAACTTTCTGCAGAAGTTGGAAAACTGAAACAGCAAGGAGAGAATGCTTCTAAACAAATGGAAGAAGTAAAAAACCTGAATGTATTTATCAAAGAATTAGATGAAAAAATTGAAGGATTAGAAAATATTATCCATGAAAAACTTTTGAACATTCCCAATCTACCCGATGAAAGTATTCCTGACGGTCAAGATGAGTTCAGCAATAGGTTTGTTCGAGAATGGGGAAAGAAACCCAGCTTGTCCACTGAGCCCCTAAACCATGTTGAACTTGGTGAAAAACTTGATTTAATTGATCTGAAGCGAGCCGCAAAAATATCCGGTGCAAGGTTTGCGATATACAAAGGGGCCGGCGCAGCTTTATTGCGGGGTTTGGTAAATTTTATGGTAGATGTGCAGACTCAGGAAAATGGATATGAAGAACTCTACCCCCCTTTTCTTGTAAATAAAGCAAGCATGTTGGGTACGGGTCAATTACCAAAGTTTGAAAATGATCAGTTTGCTATGCGAGATGATCCTCTTTACTTAATTCCTACGGCAGAAGTTCCGGTGACTAATTTTCATAGGGAAGAAATTCTTGACGAAAAATCTCTACCCATTTGTTATACGGCTTATACTCCCTGCTTTAGACGAGAGGCTGGGTCGTATGGAAAAGATACTCATGGTTTGATTCGGCAACATCAATTTGACAAAGTAGAGTTGGTCAAATTTTCTAGGGCTGATGAATCAGAACAAGAACTGGAGAAACTTGTACGGGATGCAGAATCGATTTTAAAGAAATTGAATTTGCATTATAGAGTTATGGAATTATGTGCCGGTGATATAGGTGTTTCAGCTTCAAAAACTTATGACCTGGAAGTTTGGTTGCCTAGTCAGAATACATACCGAGAGATTTCTTCTTGCAGTAACTTTAGGGATTATCAAGCGCGCCGAGCCCAAATACGTTGTAAAAAGCGAACGGGAGGGAAACCGGAATTTGTTCATACTTTGAATGGGTCCGGTCTCGCAGCGGGTCGATT
>Ga0315316_10002991_pt1 | contig 12236 bp, 17 predicted proteins | sample M160m3416metaG_FD_203702 | JGI IMG/M metagenome (GOLD analysis project Ga0315316, IMG submission 203702) | Ammonia-oxidizing marine archaeal communities from Monterey Bay, California, United States - M1 60m 3416 | ecosystem: Environmental > Aquatic > Marine > Intertidal zone | place: USA...
TTAATCACATGATCCAATTAAAAACATCAAGAAAACAAATTGTTGATCATAAGAGAATTAACGAAATTTTAAAAAATATTAGAAAAAAATCTCTTTTAAACAAGATTGATCCTAAAATTACTAATAAAATTTGGAAATCGATAATTTGGAGTTATGTAGAATATCAAAAAAGAAATTTTAAGAAAAAATAATTATTTACTATGTGGCGGTAATTTTTTTTCCACAAAAAATTCATGTTTTCTAGTAGAGGGGTTATATTTTTTTACTTTTAACTTTACTTTAGCTTTTTCACCAGATGATGGTTTTTTTACATAATAATAAAAAGAACTATTTGGTTTGCTTTCTGGCACCAAACGAATTTTTACTGATGTTTTTTTAGCCATTTTTTAAATCTTTTAGTTCTTTAATAATTTTAGAAATATTTTTAATTTTATCTTTAATAATTTTAGTTGTATTTGCGTTTGAATTGTATACACCAAAATTTGTATCATCGTCAAGGTGGTTCGATCCTTTACCACCTAATACTTTTTTTACACCATTTATTGTCAACCCCTTAATCTTCAATAAAAATTTTATATTGCTTAAAATTTTTACATCTGCAGTGGAATAGTATCTTCTGTTACCAGCTTTTATTTTTGGTTTGATTTGTTTAAATTGTGTTTCCCAATATCTAATAGTATGAGTTTGCAAACTTCCTGTTTTTTTATTCACTAAGTTTAAAATTTTAGCAACTTCGCCTATAGTTTTGTATGCATTTTCGTTTTTTTTAATAATATTCATTGTTGGTTTAATTTTTCCTTAAGCAAAATTGAAGATTTAAAGGTTACAACCTTACGCGGTTTAATTTTCACTTCAACTTTTGTTTTGGGGTTCCTCCCTATTCTTTGTTTTTTTGAAATTACCTTAAAAGTTCCAAAAGTTGATATTTTAATTTTATCATTTTTTATTAACTCAACTACCAGATTTTCAAATAAATTATCGATAAGTTTAGAAGAAAAATTTTTTGAATATCCAAGTTCTTGGTAAATTTTATTTGACAAAACTTTTCTAGTTAAATTTTTTTTAACCATCAACTTAAAATAGTCTTGGTTTAATTATTCGTCAACCGTAATTAAATTAGACTTTATCTTTTTAATTAAATTTCCATTTACAATCTTGTTGCATACATTAATAGAATGAGCAAATCCAATTGAATCTGTTCCTCCATGACTTTTTACAACTGGATTTTCAAGACCTAAAAAAATTGCACCATTATATTTTCTTGGATCAAGCTTTTCTTTAAACTTCTTTAAAGATCTATATGATAAAAGTATTGATAATTTATTTAGTGATTTCTTTAAATTCTTGTTAATAAAATTTGAAGTTCCTTCTGCAGTTTTTAATGCTATATTTCCTGTAAAGCCATCTGTGACAATTACATCAATGTTTCCATCCATTATATGATTTCCTTCTATGTAACCTTCAAAACTAAAATTTTTTGCATTATTTTTTTTTAAAATTGAAAATGTTTTTTTTAAAACATCCCCTCCTTTAATTTCTTCAGACCCAACATTTAACAATGCAACTTTTGGTGTTACATTATTAAAAAGTGATTTAAATAAAGCCGAACCCATACAAGCAAAGTCAGATAAATTTTTTTCATTACATTCAATATTTGCACCAAGATCTAAAACAACATTCATATTATTTTGATTTGGCCACAAAGCTGCGAGAGCTGGCTTGCTGATGCCTTTAATAGTATCTAAAAGAAGCCTAGATATAACTAAAAGAGCTCCAGTATTTCCAGCAGACAAAGAAATGTCTGCTTTTTTTTTCTTTAAAGATTCAATTGTTTTCCACATGCTTGAATCTTTACCTCTTTTAGCGGCAGCTAATGGACCCTCTTCATCAAGAACAACATTTTGAGCATGAATAATTTCGCAATGTTGTGATAATTCTTTATTATGTAAGATTTCATCCTTAAGTAAACTTTCATCTCCATATAAATAAAAAAAATTTTCTTTATTTTTTTTTAAAGAGATTTTTATTCCATCTATTATTTTTTTTGGAGATTTATCACCTCCCATAGCATCAATTGCAATTTTAACTTCACTACCCATATACAGTTGACAATGTTATTTTTTTGGTTCTAAAATTTGCTTACCATTATAAAGACCCGTTTTTAAATCAACATGATGTGAGAGTCTATATTCACCAGATTTTTTATCTTCAATAATATTTGAAGAAGATATTTTATGATGAGATCTTCTTTGATTTCTTTTCGATTTTGATGTTTTTCTCTTTGGTACAGCCATATTTTTTATTTGTAATTAAATTTTAAATTACCCTTTAATACATTATCAGAACTTAAATCAACACAAAAAGCTTGATATCTATCAAAATACCTAATTAGGTGCATATTATTAAGGTTTTTCTGATCAGTATTTAGCTTCAAATGTTTAGAAAAAAAAATATTTTTACGTTTTAAGGTTTTTTTCTTAAAATTTTTACAATTTATTAAAATATCATAAAAAATTTTTACAAGATACTTCATATTTTTATTAACAACAACATCACCAAACCCAATCTCTCTCATATTTAATTCAATTTGAGCAAATATTAAATCAAAAAACTTTTGCGAAAATTCTTTATAAGTCTGGTTACTTTTATCTTGATTAATTTTCGCCATTAAAAAAGAAGCATGAATAAAAATTAGATGAATACGGTTTTGAAAAGTATCGGTTAAACCACATTTTGTATAAAAAAGTTTATTTCGTGATAAAAAAAGTATATTATTGTATAACTTTAACTCATGAATATTGTTTTTTTTAAAAATCTTTACCATATAAAAAGTTTTTTATTACTGTTAGCGTTGATTTTGATTTTCATTACTAGCTGTCGATCAAACCAAGTTATAAAAACTCATGGAGTAGCATATCTTGAAAAAAGAGAAAAGTTAATAACTGTTAAAAAAAGTAACAAAAATGACACTATTGAAATATTTGGACAACCTTCAACAAAAGGAATGGTAGATGATAATTTATGGATTTATATTGAAAGAACTAGAACTAAAGGAAAATTATTAAAATTTGGGCAAAATTTTTTAAAAAAAAATAATGTACTTGTTCTAGAATTTGATAAATACGGAATTTTGCAGAAAAAAGAATTTTATACAAAAGAAAAAATGGAAAAAGTGAGCTTTGACAAAAATATTACCGATAATGAATTACGAAAAGAAAATTTCATCCACAGCTTTCTTTCAAGTGTAAGACAAAAAATGTTAACTAAAAGAAAATAAAACTAGTGAGCGATTACAGCTAGTAGTAATAATGCTACTATATTTGTTATTTTAATCATTGGGTTAATTGCTGGTCCTGCTGTATCTTTGTATGGATCTCCCACTGTATCTCCTGTAACAGCTGCTTTATGAGCTTCAGATCCTTTTCCACCATAATTACCATCCTCGATATATTTTTTAGCATTATCCCAGGCCCCGCCGCCAGCGGTCATTGATATAGCCATAAACAATCCTGTAACAATAACACCTAGTAACATTGCTCCTACAGAAGCAAGAGCAGCTTCCGTCCCGCCAATTATTAAAATAATATAGTATAAAACGATTGGAGATAAAACTGGCAGTAATGATGGCACGATCATTTCTTTAATTGCTGCTTTAGTTAATAAATCTACTAATTTTCCATAATCAGGTTTTCTTTTATATTTCATAATACCAGGTATTTTTTTAAATTGCCTTCTTACTTCTATTACAACAGCGCCACCAGCTCTCCCAACAGCTTGCATAGACATGGATCCAAATAAATAAGGTAACATTCCACCTATTAATAAACCTATTACCACAAAAGGATTTGATAGATCAAAACTAACAGAAATATTTTCTAGTGATGAGCCTTTTACATTTGAAAAAAATTTAATATCTTCAGTATAAGCAGCAAATAAAACTAAAGCTCCTAGACCAGCTGATCCTATGGCATAACCTTTTGTGACAGCTTTAGTAGTATTACCAACTGCATCAAGTGCATCTGTAGTTTTTCTAACTTTTTTAGGCAGATTAGCCATTTGTGCAATTCCACCCGCATTATCAGTAACTGGACCATAAGCATCAAGAGCTACAACCATGCCTGCAAGAGCTAGCATTGTTGTTACAGCAATAGCAATTCCAAATAGGCCAGCCAGATGATTTGTTAACAAAATACCAGCAACAATTATTAGAGCAGGTAAAGCTGTGGCTTCTAAAGATACCGCTAAACCTTGGATCACATTAGTTCCATGTCCTGTTGTAGATGATTTTGCAACACTTTTTACAGGTTTAAAATTTGTACCTGTATAATATTCTGTTACCCATATTATTAATCCTGTAATTAATAAACCTATCACACCACAAATATAGAGATTAAAACCAGTGAAAGTTGAGTCTGAAGATGAATAAATATTATTTAAACCAATGATTTTATCTGTAACTAAATACAAAACAATAACAGATAAAATGGCAGTGACTATAAAACCTTTATACAAAGCTCCCATTATATTTTTACTTGCACCAAGTTTTACAAAAAAAGTTCCAATAATAGATGTAATTATACAAGACCCAGCAATAGTAAGTGGATAAAACATCATATTTAAATCATCAATGAAAAAAATTGAAGATAGAACCATTGTAGCAACTATAGTAACTGCATACGTTTCAAACAAATCTGCAGCCATTCCAGCGCAATCACCAACATTGTCACCGACATTATCTGCTATAACAGCTGGATTTCTAGGATCATCTTCTGGTATACCAGCTTCAACTTTTCCAACTAAATCAGCACCAACATCAGCGCCTTTAGTAAAAATTCCACCACCCAATCTTGCAAATATAGAAATTAAAGATGCTCCAAATCCAAGACCAATTAATGCATTAATTACACTCCTGCTATCAATATCCAATTTTAATAGTACAAGGTAATATATAGATATAGATAATAAAGCTAATCCTGCGACTAACATTCCGGTCACAGCACCAGATTTAAAAGCTATGTTTAAACCGGCAGCCAAACCTTTTCTTGAAGCTTCAGCCGTCCTTACATTAGCCTGAACCGATACAAGCATACCAACATATCCGGCGGTACCTGATAAAAATGCTCCTATAAGAAATCCTAGACCAACCCAAATACCTAATGCATATATAATTAATAAAAAAATAATAATTCCAACTATTGCGATTGTTTTATACTGACGATTTAAATATGCTCTAGCACCTTCTTGTATTGCGCCTGCAATTTCTTGCATTTTCTTATTACCTGGGCTAACTGATAAAATTTGTTTACCAACGATATAACCATAAATAATAGCTATTAAACCAGAAATAATAATTAAGTAGAGTAAGTCAAACATCTTTTAAATCTAATTTGATTAAAAAAAAGCAAATTGCCAAAAAAAAACACAAAAGGCAACAAGAATCTTTCTTTAATTATTAACACGGGTCACTTTTGAGACTTTATCTAGTATAGCGTTCAAAAAACCTTTTTGTCCATCTTCAACAAAAAAATCAGCTACTTTAAGATATTCTGTAATGATGACTTTTATAGGGGTTTTGTGCATATACATAAATTCATATATAGCAGCCATAATCATTAATAATACAATTAGTTCTGTTTTATTTTGATTAATATCTTCTTTTAGCTCCTTGTTAATTAAATCTTGAATTAACTCTTTTCTTTCTATTGTTCCATTTACAACATCTTTAATAAATTTTTTATACCTATGCTTTGAAAATACAATTTCAGAACTTTTGTTTAAATGATTACCGTATAATTTTTGAACTATAATGACTCTAGGATTTAGAAGTGCTTCATTATCCATTTTAAAAATTAGCTAAAGTTTCCAGTACCGCTAAAACAGCTTTACCCCCTATATCTTTTTTATTTGGATCTGCTCTTTCAATAGCTTGTTGCATATTAAGACAAGTAATAATTCCATTTCCTATTGGTTTTTTATTTACAACTGCTTTCGAAATTAAATCAAAATGTGGCGTTTCGCCTTTAATAACACATCCTAAAGCTATAAAACCATCATATTTATTTATTAATTTAGAGATTGTTACAGGGATTTCAAAGACTCCTGGTACGTGATAAAACATATCTCCATATCTCTGGCCACTAACTTTTTTTATTATATTTCTAGATTCTGCATCTTGTATTTGTTGAGTAGATCCTCTTACCAACATGTCTGTAACATCTTTATAATAATCAGCTATTACTATACAAAGTTTTTTTTTCATTTTATAATTTCTTGTCTTGTAATCTTAATACCATATCCATCTAAACCAACAACTTTCTTTTTTGATCTTGTGACTAATATCATTTTTTTAATACCCAATGCTTTAATAATTTGAGCTCCTATACCGTAATTTCTTATGAGTTTATCCTGTCCATTCTTATAAAATTTTTTGCTTTTGTAACTTTTTATAGTTTCAGAAACAGATTTAAGATTTGTATCCCTTATAAAGATTAAAACACAATTCTTATATTTTTTAAAATATTCAATTGTATCATTAAATAAATTAGGGAATCTTTCTCCCATTAAATAATTTTTTACAATATTAGAAGATACGACTCTTACCCTTGGATTTTTATTTTTGATTAAATTTCCTTTAACTAATGCAAAATTCTCCGATCCATCTAATTTATTCTCAAATATTAGGATTTTATAATTTTGATTTTTAATTATGATATTTGATTTTTTTTTAAATTTTACTAATTTTTTTTTATTTAATCGATAAGCTATAAGATCATCAATTTTACCTAATTTTAGTTTATGCCTTTTTGCAAAATTTAATAATTGATTTCCTTTGGCCATTGTTCCATCGTCATTCATAATTTCGCAAATTACTGCAGCAGATCCACATTTTGATAACTTAGAGACGTCCACAGAAGCTTCTGTGTGACCGGCCCTTACTAATACACCACCATTTTTTGAAACAAGTGGAAAAACATGACCTGGAGAAACTATGTCTTTTGAAGTAGCATTTTTTTTAATTGCTGTTTTAATAGTATGAGCTCTATCGTGTGCGGATATTCCTGTAGTTACACCTTTTTTTGCTTCTATAGAGACAGTGAAAGCTGTTTGAGTTCTAGATTTATTTGAAGCTGACATTAAAGATAAATTAAGTTTTGTTACTTGATTTTGATCTAATGCTAAACAAATTAGGCCACGACCATACTTCGCCATAAAATTAATTGATTTTGCTGAAACTTTCGAAGCAGGTATAATTAGGTCACCTTCATTTTCTCTACTCTCATCATCAACTAAAACAAACATTTTACCTCTTTTTGCCTCAAGTATGATTTTACTAATTTTAGAATACTTTAAACTCATTTTTTTAAAAAATTTTTAATATATTTACCTAAAACATCAAATTCTATATTAACAAAATCTTTCGCTTTAAGATTTAATAAATTTGTTAACTTAAGAGTATGTGGTACTACAGCAATTTGAAAACCCCATTTATATATATTTGCTATTGTAAGAGAAACTCCATTGATCGTTATTGATCCTTTTTCAACAATATACTTTTTATACTTATTATTTAGCTTGAAATTAATCAGCCAAGACCTACCAACATTATAAATTTTTTTTACCTCACAAATTGTGTCAACATGACCTTGAACAAAATGTCCTGACATTCTTTCTTTAAACCTTAAAGATCTTTCAAGATTTACTTCGTCACCCTCTTTTATAAATTTAAAGATTGTTTTTTTTAATGTTTCGTGTGAAAGAAAAAACTTAGCTATTCTCTTATTATATCCTTCTAATGTAAGACATGCTCCAGAACAAGATATTGACGAACCAATATCATTTTTTGTAAAATACATCTTAGTTAAAATTTCTAAAGTACAATTTAGATTTTTTTTATAGATTTTTACAATTTTACCTTTATTTTTTATTATTCCATTAAACATTATTTTAACTCATAAGATATTAATTTATCACCTAGTAGATTAACTTGCTCAATTTGATATTGTTTACTCTTTAAAAAAGTTTTAAAGCTATTTTTAAAACTTTTAACACCTTTTAAACCTGCTTTTTTATTTGAAATAAAAATTTTAAAATTATTAATCAATTTTTCTTTTAAAAAACTAGTATTTAATTTTATTCCAGTTTCTAAAAAAATTCTAGAAAAACCTAATTCCTTAGCCTTTGTAAGAGCTTTTGTTAAATTAATACATCCTCTATCATCAAGAGGAATTCTATATAATTTAATATTTAGTCTTTTTAACAATTTAATTTTTTTTTTATTAATTTTGTTATAAAAAATAATAGTTTGATTAAATTTAGAATCTTTAATTACATTTGAATTAATTCCAATTTTCAATTTATTATCAAGTATAATTTTATTAGGACTTCGGTTTTTAATACCTTTAATTCTACATGTTAATCTTGGATTGTCTTCTATTACTGTATTAGAGCTGGTCATAACGCAGTCGTGGATAGATCTTAATAGGTGTACTCTTCCTCTAGAAAATTTATTGGTTATCCATTTTTTATGTTTATTTTTTGTGTAAAAATCTTTTGTAATTGCTATTTTTGAAGTTACATAAGGAAGTCCCTCTTTTTTGTAATTAATGTAACTTTTATAAAATTTGGCAATTTCCTTTTTTAACAAACCTTTATTAACTGATATTTTAAATTTGTTAAATATTTTTGAAGATTTGTTAAATGATCTTACATCTGGATCTAAAATTGAAAAAAAAACTTTTTTAATTTTTTTTTTTATTATTATATCTGTGCATGCAGCAGTTTTGCCAAAATGTGAACACGGCTCTAAAGTTATGTATATTTGACAATTATATAATTTTTTTTGGGAATAGCTTAAAGCATTTTGCTCTGCATGAGGCCTACCATCTATACTTGTATGAGCTGCTTGTATAACGTGGTTATTTTTAGTAATTACACAACCTACAGCAGGATTTTCTTTAGTATTTCCTAATACTTTTTGCGCCTGTTGTAACGCTAGACGCATAAAATAAACCTGGTCTGAATTTTTATTCTGATTTATAAACATTTAAATTGCCTATAAATTGTTCAAAATCCTTTGCTTCTTTAAAATTTTTATAGACTGAAGCAAATCGAACATAAGCAACTTGATCTAAATTGGAAAGCCCATCCATAATAAATTTACCTATTGTTGAAGATGGAATTTCATTTTCACCAAGGCCCTCAAGATTTCGTACAATTTTTGAAATAAATTTTTCAATAGACTCGGTATCTATTGGTCTTTTTCTTAAAGATATATTTATAGATTTAGCTATTTTATCTCTATCAAAAGGCACTTTGCGACCATTATTTTTTATAACAGTAAGCTCTCTAAATTGAACTCTTTCAAATGTAGTAAAGCGTTCTTTTCTATCACATCCACAAACTCTTCTTCTTCTAATTGCAGTCCCATCTTCTGTGGGTCTAGAATCTACAACGGAAGTATCTTTATCTCTACAAAATGGACACAGCATAATTAATCTTTTATCAAGTGGTTATAAATTGGGAATTTTGCACATAACGTAATAACTTCTTTTCTTACTTCAGTTTCGGTTACGCTATTATCTTCTGAATTTTTTGATAGACCTTTAATAACTTTAGTAATTAATTCTCCAACCTTTTTAAACTCATTTAACCCGAACCCTCTTGTTGTTGCTGCTTGAGTTCCTAACCTAATTCCCGAAGTAATTGTCATTTTTTCTGTATCAAAAGGTATTCCATTTTTATTACAGGTTATATTAGCTTTACATAAGCTGGTTTCAGCATTTTTTCCTGTTACTTTGAAAGGTCTTAAGTCAACTAACATTAAGTGAGTGTCGGTACCACCAGAAAAAATTTTAAAGCCATTACTTTTTAATGTTTCTGATAGAATTTTTGCATTAGCTAGAACTGATTTAATATAATCTTTGAAATTTGGCTGCAAAGCTTCTTGAAAAGCTACAGCTTTAGCTGCTATCACGTGCATTAATGGACCTCCTTGATAGCCTGGGAAGACTGCTGAATTTATTTTCTTAATTATATCTTCTTTATTAGATAAAATAATTCCACCTCTTCCACCTCTTAAAACTTTATGAGTTGTAGATGTAACTACGTCAGCATATTCAATAGGATTTGGATATCCTTTACCAGCAACCAGTCCTGAGAAATGTGCCATATCGACCATAAAGTATGCTTTAATACTATCTGCTATTTCACGAAATTTTTTAAAGTCAATAATTCTTGAATAGGCACTACCCCCAGCAATAATAAGTTTGGGTTTGTGTTCTTTAGCTAACTTAGCAACATTATCGTAATCGATTAATCCTGTTTCTTTATCAACTTCATAATGAGATGAATTTAACCATTTGCCTGATAATGAAACTTTAGCACCATGGGTTAAATGACCCCCAGAATTTAAACTCATACCAAGTATTGCGTCGCCTGGTTTTAAAAGCGCAAGATATACCGCTCCATTTGCTTGTGCGCCAGAATGCGGTTGTACATTTGCATATTTACAATTAAATAATTTTTTAACTCTATCTAGAGCTAAATCTTCAGCTTTATCAACAAATTCACATCCGCCATAATATCTTTTTGAAGGATACCCCTCGGCATATTTATTAGTCATTATGGATCCTTGAGCATCTAAGACAGCTTTTGATACAATATTTTCAGAAGCTATTAATTCAATATGCTGCTGTTGTCTTTCCAATTCTAACTTAATAGAATTATATAAATCTGGATCTGTCAAAGATAAATCTTTATCAAAGAAATTTTCAAAACTATTAGATGTATAATTATTTAATTTAACCATATGTTTTAAATTTTTTTAACCCTACGTAAATGCCGCCCTCCTAGAAAATCAGTTTGTATAAATGTATTTACGCATTGTAAGGCAACATTTTTGTTAACCAATCTAGCTCCTATAGTCATAACATTAGCATTATTATGTAATCTACTTAATTTTGTCGATTGAACGTTGTAACATAATGCTGCCCTAACATTTTTATGTCTGTTTGCTGCCATGTACATTCCCGCCCCAGATCCACATACCAAAATGCCAAACTGATTATTTTTTTTAATTTTCTTGGATAATAAATGTGCATAAACAGGATAATCAACAGAGCTTGTGCTATCTGTTCCTAAATCTAGAACTTTTTTTCTTTTTTTTATTAAAAATTTTTTGATTGTTTCTTTTAGTTTAAAACCCGCATGATCAGACGCTATGACAACTTTACCTATTCTCATAAATTTAAGTATTCTTATAATTTTTTTAAAATTAACTACATATATATAGTATAACAAATTATACCACAATATTTTGATGTGAATTTTTGCTAATTAGTTAAATTTGTAATCAGTTAAACAGGCCACTAAATGGACTCTATTTTCCTCGCCACCATTAAAAGCATTATGATATTTGGTGTTATTAGTAATCCACACTGAACCATCGGCAGGCAGATGTTTAGCTACATTCTCTATAACTTGCAAACATCCAGGGTTAGTTATTATTGGTATATGCAATCTTGGTTCTGGATCTCTATGCCAGCTAAGTGTAGTTCTAGGTTCTTTTAATAAAATTCTCACTCTACCAATTTTAAATTTAGAAGATAAAATATCATATACTTCTTTAAAGTACGTGTTTTCAAAATCTTTAACAAACTCTGTATATAAACTTTCATCTATCGGTTTATCTCTAGATACTTCTTTACCAGATGCATTAGGCTTAGTCCAAAAAACACCTCTTGCATTATTTCCAGATGTTGAATTTTGATCTCCTGGTATTTTGTTTAAACATATAGCTGCAAAATTAGGAATGCCATTTGCATTGTCATAATTCTTTATATCTAAAATTTTATTTAGGCTATTTTTAAGTTTCGAAATATCGAATTTTAAACTTTCAACTTTACGAAAATCTCTAAAATTGTCCATATAACCAATTTATTACAGTATGGTAAGTTAATATCAATAATTAAATGATCTCAAGGCTGGATATGTCGCAATATAAATATATTTATTATAATATAAACTTGAAATTGAAATGAGAATTATTATCAAATGAAATATGTAGGAAAATATCCAGAAACTAGACTAAGAAGAAACCGCAAGAAAGATTGGTCTAGGCGGCTTGTACAAGAAAGCTCATTATCTGTTAATGACTTAATTTGGCCTATTTTTGTAAGAGAAGGAAAAAATATAAAAGAAGCAATTCCTTCTATGCCAGGTGTTTTCAGGTATTCATT
>Ga0315316_10002995_pt1 | contig 12232 bp, 15 predicted proteins | sample M160m3416metaG_FD_203702 | JGI IMG/M metagenome (GOLD analysis project Ga0315316, IMG submission 203702) | Ammonia-oxidizing marine archaeal communities from Monterey Bay, California, United States - M1 60m 3416 | ecosystem: Environmental > Aquatic > Marine > Intertidal zone | place: USA...
TAAATCACAAATAGTGGTGTTATAATTAAACCAAGAAAAGAACCTAAATAAATAGAAAAAGCAATCAATAGGTTAAGTAATGATAAATAAATTGGATTTCTTGAGAGCTTAAAAACTCCCGTTGTAACCAATTCAGTGGATTCTTCAGGCATTAGAGGATTAAGCGTTGTTTTGTATTTTCTGAACTCAACAATTCCTGTTAAAAAAAAAGATATCGATAAACATAAAAAAAAGAAAGAAGTATAAACTTGATAACTAAAAGTAAAAACTTCTAATAAATTTTTGAGCAAAAAAATCAATACCAAGAAAAATATAACTATTATTAAAGGAGGGATTTTAGTTTCTAATGATTTCATAAATGGTTATTAATTAAATCTACAACTATCTAAGAAAAATTCAAAAGAGGAGTGGTTGAGGCTTCGAAAAGGAGACCTTTTTTTGTTTATCAACTAATTTTTACAATCAGTGCCTGGGAAAGTATCATTTACTTTTGTATAAGTAGATCTTCCTCCTGATGGATATGTAGCGGTCAACTTATTGCCACCTGTATCTACTGAATATGAAAGTGTACCATCTTTATATCCAGTTTCTCCAATATATTGTAAATTCCAGGATACGAAGTTAGCTTCATTTCTAACAATGGTTTGATTGAATTGAAAACCCGCAGAATTATTATAGGTTCCATCTGCTACAGGAAAATTGATACATTCTCCATCGAAGTAATCATCACTGCTATCATTATTTATTCTTAACCAATACAAATTACTTGTAACCCATACAGAACCAGCGTGATTAGAAAAAAAATCTATATCATTTGATATAGAATCTTCATCATCTCCACAACCTGTAAACAGAATTAATGAAATTAAAAAAATTGATATATTAACCTTCATAGTCTTTTCAATTTAACATATTTATTATAATTAAATCTACAACTATCAAAGAAAAATTCAAAAGTAGAATAGGTCTCGATATGATTAATCAATCTTTTTCAAAATAAAATAACTTATCAATTTTATGATTTAGCTTCAAATATTACTTTAAATTCAGCTTTATCTTCTGAATTTGCATCTGTATACAATTCGTAACCTGCAAATAGTTCTATTTTTATAACTTCATTAACTTTAATTGGAATAGTTTCTACAACTAAATCGCTATTTGATTTTTGTACTCTCACAAAAAAATTACCTATTCCCGTATTTTTAATTGTTACAAAACAATCTTTACTTGAAATTATTCTTCCTGTATTTGCTTTAATATATTTTGCGAATGGATTTATTGCTCCATCTTGCCCAGGTCCCTTACCAAATATTAAATAACTTTCAGAAGGTTGTAATTCAAAGGTATTTTTAGATTGAAGATATAATTCGGTTTCAGTTAATCCTATTGAAGCACTATTTTCAAACTCTTGACAAGAAACTACAGTTAATAATAATATAAGTAATAAGATTGAATGAATTTTAAACAGCTTCATTAGATTTAAATTTATTTCTCTAAAGATAAATAATTCTGATTGTTATTTGATAGACATTGATTAATCAAGTTTTTAAGGCTTTTATCGATTGGCGATTTATTATATTTGTTTCATGAAAAAACTATTATTGATATTTATTTTTCTCATTTCATTTAGTTCATTTTCACAGACCTACTTCAATACAGAAAAATATTATGGAAAAGAATTTTCTGTTTTAGACATTAAAGATTATAAATCCAACAAAAAAAAATTTATTGCTGATACAGAAAATCTAATTAAGATAGAAGGTGAAGTTTTATCATCTTGCCCTAAGAAAGGTTGCTGGATGAAAATTAAATCTGAGGAAGATACAATTCTTGTAAGATTTAAAGATTATGGGTTTTTTGTCCCTAAAGAAGGTATAGCTGGAGATAATACTATAATAAATGGCAAACTTTCTGTGGACACATTAAGTGTTTCGCTTCTAAAACATTATGCTGAGGATGCTGGTAAGTCATTAGAGGAAATTAATAAAATTACAGAACCTGAAGTTTCAATGACATTTCTTGCTGATGGTGTCTTAATAAGAAAAGAATAAAAAAACATAAATTACTTTTTAATAACCAATATTTTTCAATTGAAAAAACAAATACTATTACTACTTATTCCACTTTTCTTTTGTTGTAATGAATCAAATAAAAGCATAAATGAATATAAGCTAATAGAAAATTGGGCAAAAATTCCTGATGATTATATATTAGGAAATCCTACAGGAGTTGCATTAAAATCAAATCAAAATTTGGTCGTTTTTCATAGAGGATCTAGATCTTGGCAAGTCCCAATGCCAAAAGAAAAAATTATTGAAGACACTTTTATTGAAATAGATAAATTAACAGGAGAAATAATTAAATCTTGGGGTTCAAATCTTTTTATAATGCCACACGGATTGGAAATTGATAAAGAGGATAATATTTGGATAACAGATGTGGGCTTGCATCAAGTTATAAAATATGATTCAAATGGAAATGAATTGATGGTGCTTGGTCAAGAAAACAAACCAGGTAAAGATTCATTACATTTTAATTTACCTACAGATGTAGCTGTTTCTGAGAATGGTTCTTTTTATGTAAGTGATGGATACGGAAATAGCAGAATAATTAAATTTTCTTCTGAAGGAGAATATCTTTTCGAATGGGGAGTCTTTGGAGAAAATAAAAATGAATTTAATATTCCTCACGGATTGGACTTGGACAAAAATGGAAATGTCTATGTAGCTGACAGAGAAAATAATAAAATTCAAAAATTTGACTCACTAGGTAATTTTATCACTGAGTGGAAAAACGGGATGATAGGCCAATTATATTCTGTTAATATAAATAATTACGAAAACTATCTTTTTGGAATTGATTATATAGGACTTGAAAATTTAGCTCCTATAGGTTCTGATATTATCAGGTTTGATCTTGATTTAAATTTGAAATCTAAGTTTGGTAGAAGTGGAAATTATAAAGGACCAAAAGCAAGATACCACGATATTCAGGTTGATAATAAAGGAAATATTTATGTAGGTGATATTTTAAATAATACTATTCAAAAATTCAAACCAATTAAAATATTAGATTGAACATATTTTTAATTATTTTAGTTTTTTATATAAACATTAAGATATTTTAAAATGAAAAAAATTATTTTATTTTTCTCAATAATTCTAATAGCAATTGGTTGTGAAAATCCAAATCAAAATATAAATCCCATTGAAGAGTTTCAAAAAAAGTTAGTGGACCAAGGTATCACAGGTTCTAATGTAACACGGGTATTTAAAAACGGAGAAATTGTTTACAATAATATTACAAATTCAGGTTCTTTAGGTGATAAAGATATTGATGAAAATACAATATTTCCAATATGGTCTATGACTAAAACAGTAACCACGGTGGCAATGATGATTTTATTAGAGGAAGGTAAATATAATTTGAATGATAATTTAGTTGATTACTTGCCTGAATATGGTGGTATTAAATGTAAAGGGCCTGATGGAATTTATCCTTGTAAGAATAAATTAAAAATAATTCATTTATTAACTCATAGGTCAGGTTATACATACTACGCTAATGATGGTGCAAATTGGGTTTCATCTTTACACACCGATTTACACCCTGCCTACACAAATCCAATTAGATTTAATAATCTTAATGATTATTCTAAATTCGTTTCTAAAATACCTTTAGATTTTGAGCCAGGTTCAATGTATACTTATGGTATTAATCAAGCAATCTTAGGTAGATTGATTGAGGTTATTTCCAATCAGAGTTTTTATTCTTATTTAAAGGAAAATATTTTTGATAAACTGGAAATGAATGATACAAAATTTCATCTAACAGCTGATGACAGAAAAAGGTTTCAGCCATTGAGAGTTAATATAAAACCTAATACTGCTTTTAATAATTCTAGTTTTCATTTGGATGGATATACAGGAGCTTTAGATGGATATACATACGATGAAAATAATAAAGCACATTTTGGAGGTGAAGGTTTAGTTTCAACAATGTCTGATTTCTCTAAATTTTGTGAAATGCTTGTTAGAGGCGGTATTTATAAAAATAATCGAATTATATCTGAAGAAAGCATAAAGATAATGACTTCAAAATATTCAAATGGATATCCAGACCCGAACGAACCAAATGTTTTTCCACTAGAAGGATACGCTTATGGATTTACCTTTAGTGTACTTGAAGATAGTAAAGCTTGGGGCTCAGGGGCTCCTAATGGAATATACGGATGGTCAGGATATCACAACACCTGGTTTTGGATTGACCCACAAAACAAATTATATGGTTTATTTATGTCAAATTCAATAGAACCTGATTTTGGTATTTTAAAAGATTTTCAAGTAGCAACATATAAATTTATTGATTAAATAAAAAATATAAAATCTTAGCACTTAATTGGCTACTTTGATTAATTAATCTTTACCTTCCTTCATTTTCTGAATCATGTAATCTCTCTCAAAAGCCCTTCTTTTAGATGCAGATTTAAATGGTACTGATATTCCATAAGCTACAGAACCCACACTTAAAAAACTAGCCCCTATTAATACACTTATCCCTTGACCAAGACCCGAATTCTGCGATGGTGCTGTGGCAAGAAATAATGCTCCAAATCCTCCAAAAATATAACCTCCTGTTCTTATAACGGTTCCAATAACATTATTCAATCTGCTTTTTTTATGAAGAGAAATTAAGTGTCTTAATTTCAGATGATCATAATTAGTATTTTTAATGTCAAGACCTAAATAATATAAATTTAGGCTGTCTTTATGAGATAGTTGATGTTCTTTATTTATTGAGTAACTCTGAGCAAATGACCCAAAACTAAAAAAGGATAGGACAATTAATACACAAATTTTTTTTATCATAAATTAATTAAAAAGAGATTCAATAAATTTCTTGTCAGGCTCCGTTAAAATTTTTTCAATATAATCAACATATAGCTGATGTCCTAAAGGTAGTTTTTCTTTAATTTCATCAGGTGTTCCTAAAGTAAACTCATTATTTCCAGTTATGCTAGCCCCATCAGTATTTCCAGAAATATTAAAGTAATCCCATTCAGCAAGAATTAACCAATAAGCATACTCCTGTGTAATAATTTTATTATAACCTTCCTTATCACCTATTATTTCATCATAATCTGAGACATCATAAATACCTTTATCTATTGCCTCTTGAGTTGCCAGCCTTAATCTTGAAGATGAATTCATATACCCCCAGTCATTTGGATATGCAAGATTTAATATTACTGCTGTAACTGTATGCAGAAGATGTTCAATTACTTCATTTATCTGTCTTGGACCACCATTTTTTTCTTCCCATATGTAATCTGTGCAATTATGTTTAAAGGGGGAAGGAACTTTAGCATTATGAGCATATTGTTCATTTTTACTAAAAGATGCCTCAAGCCCAACTCTCTGATAAACATGTTCATCTTTAGAGGTTAAAAGATATTTTGAACGCATTGATTGATCAATCTTTTGACTATCTCCAAGCATGGCATCATATGATTGTGCTACTTTATTTAAAAATTCTAAGCTAACATCTTCTTTACCAAATATTCTAAGATTATAAGAATCAACATGTTGAGTAAAATCAACATTCCCGATATCATCTACTAGACTGCATGAAATTAATAAAATAAATAGGCTAGCAATAGATATTTTTTTTTTCATCAATTAATTGATCTTTACTAATCTAAAAAAAATATTAGACTTATTTAATTCAGCTAGTTGTTATCTTATCAAGTAAAGAAATTACAGAGGGAAGTAATAACTCTTTCCCATCATTATTTAATTTATAATCACTAAGATTAGTTGCTTCTGAATCATCCATTTGATTACTAATTATTTTTTCAATATTATGCACAGACCTATGACTATCTCTTGATATTACTCTTTCTATTCTTAATTTCTTTGGAGCACTTATATAAATAGTTTTATCTAACTCTTTGTACGCTTCAGTCTCAAAAAGTAGTGCTGACTCTTTGAATAAGATTTGATTGTAAAAATTTTGAGTAACCCATTTTAAAAAATCTTTTTTTACTTCTGGATGAATAATTGCGTTGATTTCTTCTAAAGCAGTCTTCCTATTAAAAACTATTTCAGAAAGAAAAGTTTTATCTAAAACTCCATCAATAAATATCTTACTACCAAAAGATGAGACTAATTTATTTTTAATACTAGAATCCTCAGAGACCAATGTCTTTGCTCTTTCATCTGAATTATAAACTTTAAAACCTAAATGTTTAAAAATTTTAGAAACAGTTGACTTTCCTGCTCCAATTCCACCAGTTATACCAATAAGTTGAGGCTTCATTTATCTAATATAAACGAATTAGGATAAATATTTAAAATTTGAATATTGGGAGGAGCAACTATTTCTGGAATGATTAAACTTGATTCATTTTTTAAATTAACATACAATGAGTCGTCATCTGTAAATACATCTCCTTTTTTAATTTTGTATGAGACTATAACTAAGGTATCTAAAGAATAGTTTCCTTCCTCGTAATAAACCTTCAAGCTAACCTGTTCATTAATAAATTCCATAACTTCAAAAGATAAATTTATTTTATCCGGGGTAGCAGTTAAATATTCATTTAAACCTTCGATTTTGATATCTTCATCGTAGTTAGAACTAATATTTTGGTTGTCAATTGAGACTGTATAATCTTCCTCTAAAGAGGATATTAAAGATTGAGGTCCTTCAACCTTAATTTCATTATGTGAAAGCAAAATATTGCTTACCTTTTCAAAATTTTCCTTGAATGAAATTTTTGATGAATCAATTATAACATTTAAATTTTTAGTGCTCTTTAACTCAATATTAAAAAATATAGAATCAGTTACAACATAATTTAGATTTACACCCTCCAAAGACTGTGATATATTTGGGATTAAAGAACTAGAAATTAAAAATTTAGTTTGAGATGGCTTATTTATTTGATACTCTGCTGATCTAATATTTAGCTTTAAAAGGTTTCTTAATAAATTCCATCCAGTACCATTAATTGAAATCTCAATGAATTTTGGAGGAGGATTTACAACAAATAACTCATCATTATCCTTATAATTAAAATTTATAGGGTATTGAATATTTGCATTTGATCTATTATTTAACTCGTTAAATAACCAAATGAAAAAACCAGCAATAAAACAGTACAATAAAATTTTAGGTTGAGAAATAATACTAGAAGGATTTTTAATCCCCATAATGTGTTATTTAGCTGATGACATTTCGAATGAAATTGAATTTTTATCAAACTTAACTTTTGTTCCTCTATCTATATCCAGAGTAACTGTTGTATCTTCAATTAAAACAATTTTGCCATGTAACCCACCTGCAGTTACAACAACATCTCCCTTCTTTAAACTAAGAACAAAATCAGACTGTTTTTTTCTTCTTCTTTGTTCAGGTCTTAAAATAAAGAAATATGCAACTACAACAATAGCTATTGGAAAAAAAAGTTGAGCTAAACCAGAACCAAATGACTGTAAAAATATCATTTAGTTATTATGATCTTGGATTAACCTGAGCTCTAATTAATAGCTTTTTAACTTTAGATTCAGTGTTTGAAGTTATGGTAACTACTTTATTCTGCATACCTGGCTTATTACTAGAGTCAAACTGAACTTTAATTTCACCAGATCCACCTACTGGAATAGGTTGTCTTGGCCATTGAGGAACAGTACACCCACAAGCAGCAGTAGCTTTCGATATTATTAAAGGAGCATCTCCAGTATTTGTAAATCTAAATACGTGGCTAACTACGTCTCCATCTCTAATGTCCCCAAAATTATATTCTTCTTCATTGAAAGCAAATCTAGGGAAAGCTCCAGCAGGAACAATTGTACTGACACCTCCTTTTCTCATTGAAGCAATTTCTGTCTCGAGTTTTGCAACTCTTAACTCTAAGTCACTAACCTGTGATCCACATGATACAAGTAGTGATACAAAAAATATTGATAGTATGTTTTTCATAATTGTTTAATTTTCTTTGATTTTAGATAATATTCCATCCACATCTTTTAGCAGCTTTTCTGCTTTTGTTTTAGCATTATTAACAACTTTTTTACTTTTTGTTTTAGCTTCTGAATCTATTGAATCTTTCTCATCAATTATTTCATCTAAAAGATCTTCTAATTTCCTTTTGTATTTATTTAATCTAAAAGTTAATCTATCCCTAGTATTGTTTCCCTTATCAGGGGCAAATAATACACCAAGAATACCTCCAATAATTAATCCAACTATTAGACTAATAAAAGAATTTGTAGAATTTTTACTCATAATTATTTATTTATTATCTATTAAACCTTTTCCAGTTTTAATTATTTTCTTTTCTTTTAGCAAATTTAATGAAATTACATCTAATAGACCATTTATAAACTTACCACTCTTAGGAGAACTATAATTTTTTGCAATATCAATACATTCATTAATTGATACCTTAATAGGTATATTTCTAAAATTAACCATTTCACCAATACCCATTCTGAGTATTGTCCTGTCCATTAATGAAATTCTCTCTAAATCCCAATTTTTAGCAAATTTAGAAATATGTTCATCATATTCAGTTGAATTATCGATAACACAATCAAACAAAGAGCTAGCAAATTTAACATCATCTTTAATGTCATCAGATAAACTTGCGGTAGCAAATGTATTAAAATTTGACGAATTCAAAGTTTTCAATGTTTTTTTTATCATTGATTTTACAATTAAAAAATCTTCATTCCAAAAAATATTGTCTTCTTCAAAGGACTTATTAATATCATCATCTTTAAATAAAAACTTTGTTATCATGTTTTGTAAAAAATCAAAATCTTCATCAAAGGATGGGTTTTCAATTGTTATATAATTTTTATAGATTTCTTCCTGTAAGAATATATTATACCAATTTCTGATTTTTTCAGTTTTAGTATTCCATCCATTATTGTGTTTGATCAAAGCATCAATTATTAAAGGGTTCGTTTCTAAAAAATTAATTATAGAATTATTAGAAAGATTAAATCTTGACGCACTCTTCTTGATTAACTCATCCTTTGCGATTTCCTTTTTTTCTTGATTGATATTTTTGATAATTATTATAAGAGAAATAATATCGTAATAGGATTTTTCAATATCGAGTATTGATTGATTAAGTTGTTTTGAAATTTCAAGTTGAAGCTTTTTTCTATCCTCCTTATGTACAACTTGATTATAGTAAGAAAATAGTAACTGCAAAACTTTCACCCTTAAGGATCTTCTGTTTATCATATGCTTCAAATTCAAGAACGAAAAGCAAATGTAATTACTTTTTAGAATTTTCTATAATTCTGTCCTTTGCTAATTGTATAGCTGAAGAGTTAGTTGATATAGAATTTTCATCAGAATATTTTATTACAGAACTTACCTTGTCATAAATTAATCCTGTCATCTCCATTACTTTATTTAGATCTAGATTATTTATTTGTTCATGATAAACACTAATAATTCCCCCAGCATTAATAAGGAAGTCAGGTACATATAATATGTTTTTATTATTAATTTCGTCAGGTACATCACTGTCATTTTCTAACTGATTATTAGCAGCACCTGCAATTATATCACACTTTATTTCTTTCAAAGAATCTTTATTAATAGTTCCTCCTAACGCACAAGGAGAAATAATATCATATGAATCATCATAAATATTTTCAGAACTAACAACCGTAACTTTTTTATCACTTATTAAATCAAGGTTGACTGAATTAATATCACAAACTGAGACTTTTGCATTTTCTTTTAATAAATGATCAATTAATTTTCTACCAACATTTCCAACGCCCTGAACTAGAATCTTCTTACCCTCTAATGAATCTCTTCCTGATATGTGATTAACAGCGGATCTTATTCCCATATAAACTCCATATGCTGTTGGAGCAGAAGAATCTCCAAGCCCTCCATGTTCCTTTGGTAAACCAACAACAAATTTGCTTTTTTCTTTAATCCATATGATATCTTTAGTTGACATATTAACATCTTGTGCGGTCCAATACTTCCCATTTAAATCATTAATAAAATCTCCAAATCTTTTTATAAATTTTTCAGATTTAATTTTAGGATCCCCGATAATAACTGCTTTACCTCCTCCAGCATTAAGACCAGCAAGAGACGATTTATAACTCATTGCTTTGGACAAATTAATTACATCTTTTAGTGCGGCAGCATCAGTAACATAATTCCACATTCTGGTTCCCCCAATTGCCGGACCTAAAACAGTATTATGAATCCCAATAATTGCTTTTAAGCCAACAGATTTATCATTACAAAATACAAGTTGTTCATGGTTATCGTTCTTAATTTTTTCAAAGACGGAATTATTTTCATCTATGCTCATAATTATGATTTAAATAATAGTTTTACAGTTAGTTAATTATAAAATTATATAAAAATTTGAAAGACCTAACCTATTTAAATAAATACCTTTTAAAGTATAAATATTATTACACTATTGGGGGTCTGTTTATATTAATCTCTACAGTTTTTGCAATCGTACCAGCAACATTAATTAGAGAGACTTTTAATCTAATTGAAAAGGGATATAAAGATTATTCTTCTGGAAATGACTTATTGAAAGATGAAATATTAAAAGATGTCTTGTTTTACTCTGCAGCAATAATTGTTTCCGCAATCATAAGAGGTTCTTTCATGTATATGATGAGACAAACTATAATAGTAGCATCTAGAAAAATTGAATATGACTTAAAAAACGAAATCTTTTATCATTACCAGTCTCTTCCCCTTAAATTTTATAAAAAAAACAATACTGGGGACCTGATGAATAGAATATCTGAAGATGTCAGTAAAGTAAGGATGTATTTAGGGCCAGCTCTAATGTATGGAATGAATGTGACTATTTTAATGTTAATGATAATTCCTTTCATGTTCTACATAAATTTTAATTTAGCATTTTATAGTTTAATGCCATTACCACTACTTGTGGTTTCAATCTATTCAGTTCAAAATATAATTAATAGAAGATCTGAACAGATACAGGAATCCCTATCCAACCTCTCGACTTATGTCCAAGAAACTTTCTCGGGGATAAGACTAATACAATCATTTATAAGAGAAACAAATTTTGAGAAAGTTTTTACAAAAAAAAGTGTAGACTACAGAAACAAATCAATAGGACTTCAATTTGTTCTTGCATTATTTTTTCCCGTGATAATGACCTTAATAGGTTTAAGCATAATCATTACAGTTTATGTCGGAGCATTAGAAGTTTTTGATGGAAATTTAACAATTGGAAATATAGCTGAATTTTTAATTTACGTGTACTTGTTAACATGGCCGGTAACAGCACTTGGTTGGATTACCAGTATTGTCCAAAGAGCCTCTGCCTCCCAGAAAAGAATTAATGAATTCCTTAAAGAAAAATCCGATATAAATTCATCTGAAAAGATTAGAATTAATCTTAAGGGTAAAATTGAGTTTAAGAATGTATTTTATAAATATTTAGAAACGAATATTCAAGGAATGGATAACGTTTCTTTTACAATAAATCCTGGCGAATCTTTAGGAATAATTGGATCTACCGGCTCAGGTAAAAGCACAGTAGCAAATAGCATCTTAAGATTATTTGATATTGATAAGGGTAAAATTTTATTTGATGGAAACGACATAAAAAAACTTGATATATCTCACTTTAGAAAACAAATTGGATATGTTCCTCAAGACGTATTTCTTTTCTCAGATACAATTGAAAACAATATATTATTTGGAAGTGAAAATAAAAATTTTGAGTTAGTAAAGAAAGCTGCAGAAAATGCTGATTTAATGAGAAATATAAATTCCTTCCCAAAAAAATTCAATACAAAAATCGGAGAGAGAGGAATAACATTATCAGGAGGACAGAAACAAAGAGTCTCAATTGCAAGAGCAATAATAAAAGAACCTAAAATCTTAATTCTAGATGACTGTTTATCTGCTGTTGATACAAAAACAGAAAATATTATACTTGAAAACATGAAAAAAATTATGATCAATAAGACATCAATAATTATTTCACATAGAATTTCATCTGTAAAACTGGCAAAGAAAATTATTGTAATTGATTCGGGAAAAATAATAGAAGAGGGTAATCATAAAAGTCTTCTAGAAAAAAAAGGTGTGTATTTTGATTTGTATAATCAACAACTAGAAAGTAATAAGCGGTTATAATTAGTTGGTAATATTCTTGTATTGCATCTCATAAAGATTCTTATAA
>Ga0315316_10002996_pt1 | contig 12231 bp, 10 predicted proteins | sample M160m3416metaG_FD_203702 | JGI IMG/M metagenome (GOLD analysis project Ga0315316, IMG submission 203702) | Ammonia-oxidizing marine archaeal communities from Monterey Bay, California, United States - M1 60m 3416 | ecosystem: Environmental > Aquatic > Marine > Intertidal zone | place: USA...
CCGATCAGCAGCGGGATTCTTGACGGCAGTTATTGCCTCAATAGGTGTATATTCCATGTAGTTATTGTTTTCGCATACAAAAACTACTGGTAATTTATAAACTACTGCATAATTAAGCGCCTCATGGAATGCACCAATGTTTGTTGTACCATCTCCAAAGAATACTGTTGCAACATCATCATCCCCGAGGTACTGAGCTCTCCAGGCAGAACCTACTGCCATTGGAAGATGCGCTCCAATAATAGCATAAGAGCCCATAACACCTTTACTTGTATCGGTTAAATGCATAGAGCCACCTTTACCTCGCATGAGACCACAATCTCTTTGCATCAGTTCCCCTATTACCCCTACTACAGATGCTCCTCTTGCGAGAGTGTGAGCATGCCCTCTATAGGTACAAAAACTTTTATCATTTTTTTGCATTGCACAGGCAAATCCAGCGGCAATAGCCTCCTGACCCAAAGACAAGTGACTTGTTCCCTTTACAAGATTTTCTAAAAAAAGATCATAAGCCCGTTGCTCTGACACCCTAATGAGATACTGAGTATTAAATAGCTCCAATCTCTTTTTTTCATCTATATCATCGTTCTTTATTTTCTTATTATTTGCCATCTTAGATCCATAAATTAATATTTATTTGCTATCGGTAAATCTTCAGCAGGAAATAATGAAATAACCTTACAACCTTTATCTGTAACAACAACCTCTTCCTCAATTCTTGCTGCAGAAACGCCATCCTTTGCTGGGCAATATGTTTCAAGTGCAAACACCATTCCAGTTTTAATTTCCATTGGATTTTCTAAAGAAACTAACCTTGATATAATTGGCCTTTCATGAAGCGCCAAACCAAGACCATGACCAAATTGTAAGCCAAATGCTTGCATTTCGTCGCTAAAGCCGAATTCTTCAGCTTTTGGCCATACTTTAGCTACTGTATCAGTCGATACGCCTGGCTTGATTAGCTCAATTGCCTTATCTAACCATTCACGACATTGAATGTATGCATCATTTTGTTCTGTAGTTGCAACTCCTACATTAAATGTCCGGTAGTAACATGTTCTATAACCCTGATAAGATTGAAGAATATCAAAAAAAGCTTGGTCGCCTGGTCTAAACATTCTATCAGTAAAGTTATGAGGATGAGGGCTACACCTTTCGCCTGATATTGCATTTATAGCTTCAACATCATCGGAGCCCATTTCGTATAACATCTGATTAGCAAGCGCAACAATATCATTTTCTCTGACCCCAGGTTTTAATTCCTCCCATATCATATGATATACACCATCTACCATAGTTGCGGCTTGATTCAATAAGGTAATTTCATCAATATTTTTTATTTCACGTGCATCTAACATAACTTGCTGACCATCCACAATATTGAGGCCCGCTTTTTGAAGTTCAAAGAACATGGCTGTTTCTGCAATATCTAATCCTATTGGCATATCAGAAACACCAGCCTCTTTTAGATAACTCATAATTTCTTCAGCATGAGATTTCATTAAGCCAACTGATGGAGGAACAGTACCTCTCATACCTGTCATACCAGCTAGACATCTATTCGGGTCAAGCCAATCACAGTTCTGCTGATGATGGACTGCTGCTGAACCAAAATCCCAAACAAATGGCTCTTCATCTCCAGCAAGTAAGGCAAATCTACAAAGTTTGTCACGCTCCCACTCACCAATTTTTGTACCTGTTATGTATCTTATATTATTTACATCAAATAATAGTAAAGCCCCCAGGCCTGAATTTTTTAGTGCATTCCTTGATCTTGAAAGTCTATACTTTCTCAGCCTCTGGAAATCTACCCTAGTCTCAAAATCAACTTGTTTAAACCCTGGAGATGCCAGGGGACGATCCCAGTTCCAATTTTGATTTGCGTCTTCTGGTCTTAAGATTCTTGGTGAAAAAACATTTTTATCATTCATAACACTTTGCTTTCTATTGATTTACGCTGGATATATTTGAACTAATTTATATATAATTTCAAGTAAACACAACCCAAATTTTATATTTGAATTATGATTTAAACGTATGCTAATGGGGCAAGTGCATCAACATCTGTAACTACATCTAAAATAACACACTTGTTTAGTGATATCGCTTTCTCAAGTGCAGATTGAAAATCCTTTGGGTTTTCGACTCTAATTCCCTCGGCACCCATATTCTTAGCAATTTCTGAAAAATTTACTTGGTTAAACGTCCACATTTCTCTCGCCTTTTTTGTTTGCTCTCCTCCATAAACCCGATCAAAACCTCTTTTTGATTGATTTCCAGCACCGTTATTATTTACAACAATAACGGCATTTATACCCCATCGGACAGCCGTTTCAATTTCTGCTATATGGTACCAAAAACCAGCATCTCCAGTAAAACAAATAACGGGTCTATCTGGTACCGCGCACTTGACACCAAGTGAAGCCGGAAATGCCCAACCCAAGTGGCCGGCTGATCTAATGTAATTTTGATTTGATGATTTTAAATCATACATTCCACCCATCCACATACCTCCATGACCGGTATCAACAACAACAAATGCATTATCGGGTAAACCTAGAGATAATTCATGACATATTCTCTCAGGTCTGATTGGTATTGCATCCGATGTAAGTAATGGTCTAAACTCATCATACCACTCTTTACAATATCCCTGAATTTCAGCAACCCATGGTAATCTTTTCGTTATAGATGACTCATCTACATGTTGCATCATTTCCTGAAGTGCCATTCTTGCATCAGCCATAATTCCAACTTCAAGTGGATAGTTTCGCCCCAAGACTTCTGGATCAATATCAATATGAATTGCTTTAACTCCAATTTTTGGGATAGTCCAGAAATTAGTAATCATTCCACCCAAATCAGTTCCTATAAATATTGCTAGATCTGCCGCTAGAACAGACTTATTAGCCGATGCCCTTGAATATGTACCAACAACACCAACATTTAGGGGGTTAGTTGCATCTATCACATCTTTCCCATTTAACGATGTAGCAACAGGAATTTTTAATTTTTTTGATAATTCATCCACTAAATCGCCAGCTTTTGACCAACGCACACCACCTCCAACAATTAATATTGGTTTCTTGGCATCATTTATTATGGACATGGCTTTTCTAATGGAGTGAGTCTCTGGTAGTGGCCTATGCGGTGGAACAAACATTCCATCCTCTTGAATATCTTTTGGAACCCCTTCACCAACAATCTCTTGGTCAACTTGACCCTCATTACCCTTAAACTGAAGATGAACTGGACCGGGACACCCTGATACTGCAACTCTGAATGCTTGATTTAACATATCTGGAAATCTATTTGCGCTATCAACAGTCGCATTGAACTTTGTAACAGGTTCAAACGCTGGAATATCATCAACCTCTTGATAAGCTTTTCTAAATTTAGTTGCCTGATCTCTTCCACCCGTGAGAGCTACTACTGGAGATTTTGCAAGCCAAGCATCCCTTAACCCAGCAGCAAGATTTAATGCCCCAATAATTTGAGCTGCACAGACACCCGGTTTGCCAGATGCTCTTGCATAACCATCAGCCATATATACGGCTGAGGCCTCACCATGAGCATGGATACGCCTAACATTTGATATGGCTTCAAGTTCAACCATGGTTGTTCGCAAAACCGCTGGGACGTGAAATATATCTGTTACGCCATATTCAACTAGCATTTTTGCTAAAACTTTTGCACCTGTTAATTCATTACTCATTGCTTATACCTCAAAATTTTTTATATTATTTTATTGCAAGTGGATTAATTGGTGTACCAACGGCACCAGTAATTGGGATAGATGGTGCTACAAATAAAAATTCATAGATATTATCTACCAAACAGTCTTCTGCAAGCTCTTTTAGGTTAAACATTTCACCCATTGTCATCCCTTGAATTGGGATTGTTATCCAATGCCATGGCTGATTGATGCCATCTTCGCTTTGATTAGGTCTAACTTCACAGCCCCAAGTATCACTTGCAAGAGCTGCCAGCTCTGTTCTCTGAACCCAATCTATTGTATCAAAACCCATTCCCGGAGCATCTCCTCCTGGAAATCCATCCCAAGAACCTCTTTCTATACAATCTTCCATTTGCCCAGTTCTAACAATAACAAAATCACCTTTTTGAATTGAAATACCCTGTTTTTGAACAGTATAATCAAGATCCTCACATGTAATAGCATAACCATCCTCAAGACGACTTTTACCAAGTGCCCTTGCAACGTCTAATAGAACGCCCCTACCTACCATCTTATCCTTTGTTTTTTCAATACCACATTTCTGAGCTCCTGCGGAAGTAACTTCTCTACAATCATATCCATTCCACATTTTATCTTCATAAAAAATATGACCTAGTCCATCCCAATGTGTACATCCATGGGTTGGTAAAAAGACAGTATCATCAGCAGCTCGAATACCTCTTTTATCGAGAACTCCTGAGTAAGCGTCTGTTCCTGTTCTTAACATAGAATGAATAGGATTAGTTCTTCCCATAGCTGGATACTTGCTTTTTGCACCTTGTGGTCCGTGATGATCAAAATTTAGGGCGAGTGATATCACTTTTCCTTTTTTAACAAGTTGGACAGCTTTGATAATATCTTCAGCAGTCACATTATTAAGGGTTCCTATCTCGTCATCAGGCCCCCATTTTCCCCAGTTTTTATATTTCTCAGCAGCTTCTCTTATGTCAGCTCGGGTAATTTTCTTTTCTATCATCTCAATTTTCCTTTAGTTTTTATTATTAACTTAATTTCACTCTCAGCCAATCTGCAGACTGAGTTCGGTATCTATATATCCTATTATTTGCAACATGGGTTCCATCTTCGATCATATTGAACACAACTTCTCCACTAACAGAGTCTACAAGTAATTTAGACTCTTCTGGTGGCACAACTCTATCAAGTCCTCCTCCAACTATATATATTGGGCATTTTATATTCTTTGCGCAGTCTGTTAGATCCATTCTGTTCGCAAAATCTCTAGCCTCTTCTTCAGAATTACATTTGCTTCTATATATGAAAGCCTCTTTAGTAAGTCCTGGTATTTTATCAAAAATATTATTCCAATTGAATGGTCCTGTTAGGGATATACATGCAATGATCCTATCATCAAATGCAGCTGCTCTTGGAGCATAATATCCCCCAAGACTAACTCCCCAAACAGCAATTTTTTTTGAGTTTAAGTCTTCCCTAGTTTCTACATAATCTATGACAGCTGATACAGGACCTTCATATTCTGGGCAAATTGGTGCATCATATTCACCCTCTCCTTGTCCGGGACCATCGAATGCAAGTGTTGCAATCCCTCTTTCAAGAAAGACCCTTTCATTTGTTTCCATTTCTTCTTTGGCTGAATCCAATCCCATGCACATAATTACGACAGGCGGATTTTCTACATTATTCGGCTTTCTTAAATTGCCATACATTTCAAGATTATTCCAATTTACTCTTATTCTCTCACCAACTGGGTTACTTAATTTCATAGATTTCTGATGACACTTTACAGCCATATCATGTGCTCTCTTCATTTCATCTGGTTTTTGTACAAATAAGAACTTACCATAATGGTAGCAAACAGCTGCAGTATTATAATGCTCTGAAGCACTTAAATTAAAGTTATTCTGTTTTGCATCATCTCCTAATAATGCATGCATTTTTCCTTTATTTTCCCAAGCTATACACCAATCATCCCATTTATGAACAATTGCAGCGACATCATTAAAATCTGACAGTGGGATTCCATTTGAAACAAATCTATGTGCCCAATGTGCAACTGCCATCTGTACTTTTGTATCTTTACTTTCCATGACAAATCCCTTACCAATTACTATAATTAGTTTATATTTAAATCTATTATAGAATAGAGGGCAATAGGAAAAATGTATAACATAATAGTCGGTGGACAAATACATCATAGTGGAATTGAATTATTGAGAAGTATTGACAATTTTAATGTAAGTGTTCTATCTGATGCAAGCCAAGAAACATTAAATAAAAATATTCATGATGCTGACGCCATATTATTACGCCTGCAATCTTTTTCAAAATCATTGATTGATCAGTGCCCAAAATTAAAGATCTTATCACGAAATGGCGTTGGATATGACCGCATTGATATCCCAGAATTAACAAAAAGAAAAATACCTCTAACCATTGTTGGTGATGTTAATTCATCAAGTGTGGCTGAGCATACAATTATGCTTATTCTTGATTTGCTAAAAAGTACAAGACAACATGATCAAATGGTTAGATCCGAGAATTGGAAGGATAGAGATTTATTAATATCAAATGATTTTGAAAATAAAAGAATACTAATTATTGGATTTGGAAGGATAGGGCAAAAAGTTGCAAAAATAGCAGATGCATTTGGTGCAAAAATTTTAGTATTTGATCCTTACATAAAAACTAAAAATAGTTTGCCATTTCATTACCAAATAATTGATAAATTAGACCCTGGTCTGAAACAAGCTGATATTATCACACTTCATGCTCCTGGCACAACAGAACCCATAATAAATAAACGAGAAATTAGCTTAATGAAAAAAAATGCTATTATTATTAATACTTCAAGAGGTTCTCACATCGATCTTGATGCTCTCCACAGAGCAATAGAAGACAAACAAATTAAAGCCGCTGGATTAGATGTTTATCCTATTGAACCGCCAAATATTAAAGAAGAGGGAATCTTCAAACATGAAAATAGTCTATTTACTCCACACATAGCGGGGTTGAGTTATGATTGTGCCTCAAGAATGGCTCTAAATTCAGCTCAAAATATAATTGATGCCCTAAATGGCAGTTTAAAAAGCGAGTATGTTGTAAATAAAGAAGTGTTATAAGCTACTAATATATCAATTCTTGGATAGATGAGAATAGACTTGTGATAATAATGCACCTTGACAATAGGTTTGCTTATAAGTTTCCGAAGATTGAATTAATTCAAACCATTCAGATACTCTTTTATTGCCTTTCCATAGATCAGGCATTCCAAGGTCTTGCATCCTAACAAGAATTGGCATGATGCATATATCAGCATAACTAATATTTTTTCCTAATAGATACGGCCCACTAGATTTCTCAATCCAATTATCCATTCTATCAGCTGTCGATTTTATTTTTGATGTTGACTCATTCATATCCTTTTCAGAAAAACCGGTTCGACCCATTTTTAATAAGAACTCTTTACGAAGAGGCTTAGATTCTGCAACAGCCATGAATTCCTGTTCAGTCATACCTTGAAAATGGGGCAAGAATGCCATATTATATGATGGAATTCTGACAGATGGGCCCGCAACTTCATCAAAATATCTGATCATTGCTCTCATGTTTGCACAGAGCTCTGGATCCTTAGGTCTAAGTGAATTTAAATCAGGATCAATATCTTCTAGATATTCAATTATCACTGAGCTATCAATTATTATCTTCCCATCGTGATCTATTGCAGGAACAACACCGTTTGGATTTATTTTGAGATACTCAGGCTTTAGCTGGTCACCTGAGAATAAGTCAAGTATTTCCATAGAAAAACTTAAATTTTTATAATGCAGTGTATATCTAACTCTTTGGCTACAAGTAGACTGTAGAGCATTATATAGTTTAAAATTTCCTAGATTTGAATTCATATATTTTTCTATTTATTATATAGGTCAAGTCCATACATATAGTTTGCAGCTTTTAAAAATAATGTTCTATTAACTCCATCCGAATGCAGCCATCCTGCAGCATCTCTTAATAATTTTTCAACACCAAATTCTTTCATATAACCATGGCCACCATGTATTTCCATAGTCCAAGTTGCGACCTTCCATACTGCCTGACTTGCCATTGCTTTGGGTAAAGCTCCTAATGTCCAATCCCATCCTTGATCTTGGTTATCAGCTAGATAGCAGGCCCTATGCGTATATGATCTTGCTGCATCTAATAACATTCTCATTTCTCCCAATTGAGCCCTTATTCCGTCATGCTCTATAAGTGGTCTTCCTCCCTGCACCCTAATCTTCGCCCATTGTTCTGCCTTGTCATAGAGAGCTTCCCCTACACCAAGACAACTTGCTGCAGCAAATGAGTTACTAGATGGGAAAAATTTTTGAAGTAGTTGAAAGCCTTTTCCGATCTCTCCAACTATATTTTCATCTGGAATGAAACAATCTTGAAATATTAATTCTGCATTATTTGCCAGACTTTCGCCCATTTTGTCGTGTACACGTCCAATCGTAAAACCTTCCCGACCCTTTTCTAAGAGGAAACAAGTCGTCCCTTCAAGCATAGGTTTACCTTTTTCAGTTTGAACAAATAATAGATAAAAACTTGCTCTATTTCCGTTTGAGATAAAATGTTTCATACCGTTGATAACGAATCCGCCATCAACTTTTTCTGCAAATGTTCTGAAAGGAGTTGGGTATGGCAGAAAATAATTAGAAGCATTATCAGGCTCTGTTATACCAATACCCAAAACTGCCTCTGGATCTTCAGTAAATGGAACAAGAGCTCTTTTTGCCTGATCTTCGTTTAAGGCTTTTTCCATAATTGTAGCAAGTTTCATAGTCTGTGCCATTGTGACTGAAACACCAACGTCACCTATTGCCAGTTCTTCTACAACCATTGCTGTTGTTAGAGAGTCTGCACTAAGTCCACCATACTTTTCTGATAAAGTCATAGTTCTTAACCCAAGATCATTAGCTGATTTTACAATGTCTCCACAGTATCTTTTTGCAGGTGTGTCCATTGCATCTAGCTCAGCTGCTTTTGGTTTTACAACATCGTCAACAAATTTCTTAACACTTTCTAATATAGCTTTTTGTTCCTCAGTCTGTATGAACATATCGTGCATAATTTTATTCCTTCTTTATTTTATAAATTCAGCTTTAATATATATATATAATTGATTAATGGAAAACAATGTTTTATGTACGTATAAGCAAGATTTTAAACCAAAAATAAATTTGACTTGTAGATAAAAAATGTTATTCATAAATTTTGGGGTCATAGTTTCAGAAATATCACTATTATGAAATTTTTCTGCACATTAGAGGTATAAAAATGAATCATAAAAATAAAATTTCAAGAAGACGTTTTATAACGGGATCGTCAGCATTTGCAGTTGGTTTGACTCTAAATCCATTCAAATTATTTGCAAATTCAGAAAATAATTTAAACTTTTATAACTGGGATGATTATATTGGTGAAAATACCTTATCTGACTTTGCTGACCAAACAGGAATAAGAACAAAAATGGATTTCTTTGCTGATAACGATGAATTATTTTCAAAACTTAGAGAAGGTAACCCAGGTTATGACATTATAGTTCCTTCGGATATTTATGTTGAAAAAATGATCAAAGCAGGCATGCTGGATAAAATTGACCATGAGAAGATTCCTAATATGACAAATATTGATAGGAATTTTTTGAACCCAGTATTTGACCCGAGCAGAGCTTATTCTGTTCCATACATGTGGGGAACAGTTGGTATCGGATATAATATCGCAAGAGTTAAGGGAAAACCAAATTCATGGTCATCCTTATATGAATCTGAAAAATACTCATCAAACATTTCGTTATTATCAGAAGCCACTACAGTTATAGGAATTGGTCTGAAATATCTAGGTTACTCACTTAATTCTACTAATATAAAAGAATATAAGGAAGTTGAAGAATTATTAATTGAACAAAAAAAACATATAAAAGTTTTTGCTGAAGATAATGGGCAGGATCTACTTGCTTCTGGTGAGGTTGTTCTCGCACAAGAATTTAATGGGGATGTTGCGCAGCTTATGTTAGAAGATAGTAATATTAGTTATATTGTTCCAAATGAGGGAAGTATTATATGGGAAGATTGCCTCTGTATCCCAAAAGATGCTCCCAACAAAGAAAATGCCCATAAATTTATCGATTATTTACTTGGTGCTAAAACTGGTGCAGATTTAGCAGATTATATCCAGTATGCGACTCCTAATAAAGAAGCTAAGGATCTAATGGGTCTAGATTATATTAAAAACCCTGCCATCTTTCCAACAGACGAAATTATTAAAGTTTGCGAAAACCAAATATACCTTGGAGAAGAAATAGGCCAAGTTATTCAAGATAGTTGGACCCGCATCCTTGCATCATAAATGGACTATTTTATGACATCTATTGAAAGCAAAAATTATGGCTAATTCTTGGAGCGTGAAGAATAAGCTCTTCATTTTCCTTCTTGTCCCCGGCCTTGCTTGGCTATTATTTTTCTTTATTCTGCCACTTATTATTATTTTTTCGATGAGCTTCGGTCAAAAAATAGATATAATTGGCGTTGAATATAGTTGGAGCCTTCATAATTATATTCGAGCCTTTGATGGAATATATTTTATTACATTATTTAAATCTGTCATCATTAGCTCAATAACAACTCTTCTTTGCTTACTTGTTGCGGTTCCTGTTGTACTTTATATAAGTTTTTCATCAACAAGAATGAAATCAATATTATTAATATCTATTATGCTTCCTCTTTGGACAAATTTACTAATAAGAACTTACTCATTAATTGCTATATTAAGAACAAAAGGCCACATCAATTCATCTCTTGAATTTCTATGGGACTCATCAAATCATTTATTTAATTTTTTAAATCTGGCTAATTATAATATATTCAGTAATTCATTCACACCCCTTAATCTTATCTATAACAATTTTGCAATTATACTTGGCCTTTTTTATATTTATATTCCGTTTATGATCATACCAATTTATTTGGTTCTTGAGAGATTTGATAGAAATTTATTAGAGGCAAGTTATGATTTAGGGGCAAATCATATCCATACATTTTTTAAAATCATTTTGCCAATAATTAGCCCTGCTATAATCTCTGGCATAATATTAGTTTTTATTCCATGTCTTGGTACTTTTATCATTCCGGATTTGCTTGGTGGTGCGGATTCACAAATGATTGGGAATATAATCGAAAGACAATTCAAATCAGCAAATGATTGGCCTTTTGGGTCATCTCTTTCATTTTTATTAATATACATGACAATTATTATTTTCGCTGTGCGATACATCTACACCAAACTATATTCAAAACTTCATATAAGGATGGATATATGAGAAAAATTAAATTAATTCGCAGCCCAATTGAGTATGCTCGAAATAAGTACTTAAAGACAATTACTTATTCCTTTTTAGTCATACTTTATCTGCCAATTATTAACCTTATTTTTTTTAGTTTTAATGACTCTAAAAGAAACATTGTATGGAGGGGGTTCACAACAAAATACTATGAAAAGATGTTTGATAATCAGATATTATTTGATGCTTTCTCAAATTCATTGACGATTGCATTCATATCCACCGTTATATCTACTATTTTGGGATTAAGTACTGCTATTTGCCTTTGGAAGTTTAATTTCTATTTAAAAAAGTATTACGACTTAGCTCTGATCTTTCCAATAGTGATACCTGAAATATGCCTAGGGGTTTCTATGTTAGTATTTTTTAATTTTATAAGCTGGCCTAATTTTCAGATTTGGCCTTTATCCTTATCAAGTATTATAATAGCTCATGTTTCATTCATATTCCCATTTGTTGCTATTATTATTAGGTCTCGACTTTCAATTCTAAATAATGAGATATTGGAGTCTGGAACTGATTTGGGGGCGACAAACTTTCAAATAATAAAATTTATAATTATACCGTTTCTGAAACCTGCAATAATAGCATCTTTTTTATTCGCGTTTACATTATCACTTGATGATTTTGTTGTAACTTTTTTTACCTCAGGACCAAATAGCGTTACATTACCTGTAAAAATATATTCAATGGTGAGATTTGGTATAACGCCTGAGATAAATGCTGTTTCAACATTATTGTTACTCATTATTATCATTTCAACTTATTTTGTGATTAAATTTTTAACAAAAAAAAATAGAGCATTTATAAAATGATAAAAAATAGATCATGTATTGAAATAAGTAATCTCAATAAAAGTTTTGGAAATACTCTAGCTGTAGCTGATGTATCTTTTGATATTTATGAAAATGAATTTTTTACTATATTGGGACCCTCAGGCTGCGGCAAATCAACACTTCTTAGACTAATTGCCGGTCTAGAAATACAAGACAAAGGTGGTATTATTATCAATGGTATAGATTGTAGTAAAATACCAGCAAATAAAAGGCCAGTTAATATGGTCTTTCAATCTTATGCTTTGTTTCCTCATATGAATATAAAAGATAATATTGAGTTTGGACTAAAATTAAAAAAG
>Ga0315316_10002998_pt1 | contig 12227 bp, 10 predicted proteins | sample M160m3416metaG_FD_203702 | JGI IMG/M metagenome (GOLD analysis project Ga0315316, IMG submission 203702) | Ammonia-oxidizing marine archaeal communities from Monterey Bay, California, United States - M1 60m 3416 | ecosystem: Environmental > Aquatic > Marine > Intertidal zone | place: USA...
CGGTGCTCGATCGCGAAATGTCTCGTGAGACGAGCTGAGAATGCGTCGGGCTGGAGATCTCTGGTGACCCTGGAAAGAAAAGCGATGTCGAGCGGGCTGCAAGATACAGGCGGCTTTTCAGAACCCCCGAGCTCTCTTCTCGAGGCGAGGTCACGCGCCCTGCAACGCACGGACGAACGAGTGCGAAACGACACGCGTGCGTGTAAGCCCTCGTTGCTCTGTCCAAGGGATCCGAGTGATGCCGCGGAAGTCGAGCGCCTACGCCAGGACCCCACCGTCGACGTCTTCGATCGGCTCGAGGAGCAACTCGCCGAGCTGATTCGCCTGCGGCACCCGGAGCGTGCGCTCTCGGAGAGTGAACTGGGTTCTCTGCTGCGAGGGCACCTGGACGGAAAAGACGTGGCCCGGTACGGAAGCTGGTTCTTCTATCCCTGGTCCCGGCGGCTCGTGAAGCTGCTGCCCGAGCAGGAATTCGCCGAGGTTCGGACGGCGCGGAATCGGTACAAGCTGACCGACGAACAACAGGCCTACCTCGGGACTCGCCGGGTCGGGCTCGTCGGGCTGTCTGTTGGGAAATCCGTCGCGCTCGCGCTCGCGCTGGAGCGGAGCTTTGGAGAGCTGCGAATTGCGGATCACGATTCCTTGGAGCTCTGCAATCTCAACCGGATCAGCGCGGGGGTGCACGACCTCGGTCTGCCCAAGGCGGTGCTCGTCGCGCGAGAGATCGCGGAGCTCGACCCGTACCTCGAGGTGAGCCTCTTTCCCGATGGACTGACCCGCGAGAATTTGGACACCTTCTTTGACGGAGGGGCCCCACTCCACTGCCTGATCGAGGAATGCGACGGCCTCGACATGAAGGTGCTCGCGCGTCGAAGGGCGCGCGAGATGGAGATCCCGGTGATCATGGAGATGAACGATCGCTGCACGCTGGACGTCGAGCGTTTCGACCTCGAGCCCGCTCGACCTCTCTTGCACGGACTGATCGAGGAGGTCGATCCCGATCAGCTGAGCGGTTTGAGCACCGAGGAGAAGATCCCCTTCGTCCTGCCGATGCTGGGTGAGGGTACGATCTCGGTCGATCTCAAGGCCTCGATGCTCGAGATCGACGAGAGCCTCTCCGGCTGGCCGCAGCTCGGTTCCTGCGTCGTGATGGGGGGTGGCGTCGTGGCGGATACCTACCGCCGCGTGATGCTCGACGAGTTCCGTGGTTCCGGACGCTGGTTCGTCGACCTCGAGACGCTCGTCGCCGGGGATTCGCCGCCCGCACCACCGCCGGACCTGGAACGCGGCGGCTTTTCGTCCGAGACGACCACGGCCGACGAGCTGGTGGAGGGGCTTCGACCGTCTGACCGGGTCGATCCGCTCCGACCGATGTCGACCGAGGCGGCCCGCGACCTGGTTCGAGCCGGGACGTGTGCGCCCTCGGGCGCGAACGCGCAGCCCTGGCGATGGCTCCACCATCGAGAACAGCTCTGGCTCTATCTCGATCGCGCGCGAGCGGGCTCTTTTCTCGATTTTCAATCGATGGGCTCGCAGATGGCGCTGGGGGCGGCCGCCGAGGCGGCGAAAATCGGTGCAGCGGGGCTCGGGCAGGTCCTCGAGGTCGAGTATCTCGCAGACGCCGAAGCGGACGGCGCTGGGCCCCGGGCGCGACTCGGTCTCGGGAGCGGCACGCCAGACGCCGCGGCCGTCGAACAAGCCTCTCGGCTCGGCCAGCGTGCGACGAACCGGGCGACGACTGATCGGCAGGGGCTGCCGCCAGCAACGCTGGGGGCACTCGACCGCCTCGCCGACACGATCGGGGCTCGCGCGAGCATCGTGACGGACCCGGCCAAGCTCGACGCGTGGGCTCCCCTCTTCGCCGACATCGATCGTCGCCGCTTTCTCGGGCGGCGCACGCACCGCGAATTCTTTCATGAAGAGATCCGTTGGACCGGGGAGCAGGCCGAGCGGACACGTGACGGGGTGGATCTCCGGACGGTCGACCTGAGTCCCTCGCAGGCCGCTGGGCTTCGAATGGCGTCGGATTATCGGGTGGTCGAGCAACTAGAGCGATGGGGTCGCGGCCGGGGGCTGGGGCGGATCGCGGAAGACGGCCTTCGGAGCGCGAGCGCACTCTGGATGATGCAGATCGAAGTGTTCGACCCCGAGCACCTCTTCGAGGCGGGACGCCACCTCCAACGTTTCTGGCTCGAAGCGTGCGCGCTCGACGTCGCGGTCCACCCGATGACGGCGCCGGCCTGTTATTGGGCGCGGGCCCGGTACGACGAGGGGGGGGCGTTCTCGCCCGAGGAAAGGCAGGGATTGCTCGATCAAAACAAAGAGTTCTGTGCCGGAGCCGGCCTCGAGCCTGAAGCCGACGTGGTCTTCATCGCAAAACTGTCTCCCGGGCATTCGCCTGGGGTGCGTTCCGTGCGGCGTCCATTGACGGACGTGTTCTTTTCGAGGTCTAGCTGATGTCCGCTTCTTGCATGGAGACTGAGGTCGCGACCGAGCGCCCGCCCCGGTTTCATATTTCGATTCAGGCGCGGGATGCCGCTCATGCAGGAGAAGGGCTCATCGCCTATCAAGACGGCCAGCGCGCAGCGCTCGGCCGGCGCGGGTATGCCGGGGTGACGTCCGCTCGCCACATCGAATGGGAGGTCGAGGAATGTATCCTCTTCCTGGCCTACTCGGACCAGGGACGGGTTGTCGGGGGGATTCGGATGCAAAGGCATCGACCGAAGCGGCCGATGCCCTGTGTCGTCGCGCTGCGGAGTGTGTGCGAAGAGGTCGCGGCTCCCGTCGAAGAGCACGCGTGCCGAGAAGAGAGCGGGGAACTCTGCGGATTGTGGGTCGATTCCGAACTCGCGGGTGCGGGACTGGGGCCCGCGCTCACAGCGCTCGCGATGTCCCAGGCGAGGGCCTTCCTCGGTAGGTGGGCCTGGGGAATCTGTCCGGAAGCGCTCTACCCGGGGTATCAAAGAGTGGGTTTCGAGAAGATGGACCACCTCGGCGAGGACGGGTCCTTCTGGTACGCCGCCGCTGACGAGCGCGGCCTCATCATTCGCGCTGACTTGCAGGGGAGCGCGATGTCGGATGGAGGTGCACGCCTTTCGCGGTCGGCCTTCGCACGCGGACGAGACGGACGGCTCACGACGAGGACGACGCGTGGGGAACTGGTCATCGACTACGAACCCTGCCGGTTGCGCGTGGCCTGAGCGATTCTGGCTCGTTACGCCGCCCAGACCAGCGGTATGCTCCCCCGACACACTCGGAGGAGGGCAGATGGAAACGCGAAAGATGGGCCGCCACGGCCTCGAGGTGCCGGCGCTCTGCCTGGGGACCATGACCTTCGGGCTCCAGGTCGACGAGGCGGGCTCACGCGCGATCCTCGACAAGGCCGCCGATCACGGCTTGACCTATCTCGACACTTCGGATGCGTACCCGGTCGGTGGGACGACCGAGTCGGCTGGGGAAACCGAAGAGATCCTCGGCCGATGGATGAAGGACAAGCGAAACCGCGACGACCTCCTGATCACCACGAAGTGTTTCGCTCCGACCGGAGGGGGTCCCAATAGCTGGGGCCTCTCGCGGCAGCGGATCCTGGACGCGGTCGAGGGCAGTTTGCGCCGACTCGGTACGGACCACATCGATCTCTACCTCGCCCATATGGACGATCGGATGACCCCGATCGAGGAGTCGCTGCGTGCCTTCGACGACCTCGTCTCCGCCGGAAAGGTCCGCTACGTCGGCTGCTCCAACTACGCCGCCTGGCGGGTGGGAGAGGCCATGCGGATCGCGGACCGCCTCGGGATCACGGGCTACATGACGATCCAGACCCGCTACAACCTGCTCTATCGCGAGATCGAGACCGAGCTGCTGCCGTTGTGTCGCGATCAGGGGATGGGCGTCATGGTCTACAACCCGCTGGCAGGGGGCTTCTTGTCGGGCAAATACGCGGCGGGGCAGGCGCCGCAAGAGGGAACGCGCTTCACCCTCGGCAACGCCGCCCCGATGTATCAGGAGCGCTATTGGCAGCAGGCGCAGTTTGCGGCGGTCGCCACGCTCAAGAATGCCGTCGAGGAGAGGGACCTCGATCTCGTTTCGGTCGCGGTCGCCTGGGTCCTCGATCGACCGGGGGTGTCGACGGCGATCATTGGTGCGTCGAGGCCGGATCAGCTCGACGCGAATCTCGCCGCCTTCGACGTCGAGTTCGACGACGCTCTGCGCGAGATCTGTGAGCAAGTCTGGTGGACCCTGCCGCGGCGCCCGGTTTCGGATGGATATCGCTAGGTGCGACTCGAGGGGCCGACGAAGGCGGTCGCTTGGGCGCGGGGAGCAGCGTTGCTGCAAAGTCGTTCGAATCAGGATACGATGGAGGCGATGGAGTTCGACGACAGCAGCGCAACCGAGTCCGTTCTAGGATTCCGTCGTCCGACCGGGGGCGGCTCGCCCCGTGCGCTCGTGGGTCTCTGGCGCGCGCGAAAGACGATCGCGGCCCTTTTATTGGCCGTCGCCTGCTTGGCGGGATTCTGGTCGCCTGAGGCTCTCGTCGGAAATGCGACCGAGTTCGAGACCGTCGAGCTCGAAGAGTCGTCAGAAATCGTGCGGTCCTCTCTGGGGAGCCGTCGACGTGTGCTGGCGCGACCCACGCTGCGCACAGCGGCCCGGATCGACTCGTTTCTCGAGCGAGATGTCGGACTCGAGACCGCCTTTGCCCGCAAAAGAATCGCTCGCGCCTGGGGGCGACTACTTCTTCATCGGCAGGGACGCCTGCTGATCTGAGGTGGAGTACCTCCGACTCCGGAGGCTCATGCGGACACGCTGGATTCGTCTCGTGCCGCCGAGAGCCCCCGATGGGTCTGTTTCGCTCTTCCTGACCGGAGGCGTGAAACCCCGTGGTGCTCATCTACTACACGAGTCGCGCCCGACTGCGCGATGCACCGTCTCGCTCGTGATCGCCGAGACGACTCCTAGGGAAAAATGTGTCCAAAATTTCTTCCGATGGCTTGACCTACACGGGCCGTTTCGGGGGAGGCCTCCGCGAGGATCTCGCGCGACGGCTGCCCTTCTACGGTCACGACTTCACCAACGGCCTTCACCCGAAGGTCCTCGCATCGACGATGTTCCTGTTCTTTGCGTGCCTGGCCAACGCCATCGCGTTCGGTGGACTGACCGACGTCGTCACCGGGGGGCAGATCGGCACGACGGAGATGATCGTCGCGACCGCGGTGGGGGGCGTCGCCTTCGCGCTCCTCGGCGGTCAGCCCCTGACGATCCTCGGTGGGACGGGGCCGATCACGATCTTCACAGGGCTCCTCTATGTGGCGTGTCAGAGCCTCGAGCTGCCGTTTTTGGCGACCTATGCGTGGACGGGGATCTGGTCGGGCCTCCTTCTCGTCTTGCTTGCGGTGACGGATGCCAGCGCGCTCATGCGATATTTCACCCGATTCACGGATGAGATCTTCGCGGCGCTGATCGCGGTCATCTTCATCGTCGAAGCGGTGAAGTCGATGGTTGAGCCCTTCAGCAGTGTACGGGAGGGGATCGGCGGAGACTACGCGCTCCCGCTTCTCGGCGTGGTGCTCTCGCTCGGAACCTTCTCCCTCTCACGGAGTCTGAAAGGGGCTGCGCAGACGCGATTCCTGGTCTCCGGCGCACGGAACTTCCTCTCGGACTTCGGACCTTCGATCGCGATCGGGTCGATGACGTTGATCGCGTTGGTGCTCCCGGCCATCGAAATGCCCGTCCCGGTGATCCCGGAGGAGTTCGGGACGACGACCGGACGACCCTGGATGGTCGACCTCTTCGTGCTGCCGACCTGGGCGATCTTTGCCTGCATCGGTCCCGCGCTGATGGCGACGATTCTGCTTTTTCTCGACCAGAACATCACGACGCGCCTGGTCAACGCCCCGAGCCACAAACTCAAAAAAGGTCCTGGTTTTCACCTCGACCTGGTCATCGTCGGCTTGATCGTGGGGATCGGTTCGATCTTTGCGCTGCCGTGGATTGTCGCGGCGACCGTGCACGCTTTGAATCACGTCAAGAGCCTCGCGACGTTGAAGGTGGTCGACGAGGGGGGCGTCAAGCGGGAGGTGATTCAAGAGGTACGCGAAAACCGCGTCTCGGCCGTCTCCATCCACGTCTTGATCGGCTGCTCCATCCTGATTCTGCCCCTGATCAAGCTCGTCCCGATGGCGGTCCTCTTTGGACTTTTCCTCTTCATGGGATTCAACACCTTGGGTGGAAACCAGCTCTGGGACCGTTTCCTGCTCTGGTTCACTGACCCGAAGCTCTACCCCGAGACACATTATGTGCGCAGGGTTCCGATCCGAAAGATCCATCTCTTCACGCTGGTGCAACTCCTCGCGCTGGCGGCGCTCTGGGTGCTGAAGACGAATCCGTCGGTTGGGATTCTCTTCCCCGTGCTGATCGCGCTCCTCGTGCCGTTCCGCTTCATGCTCAAGCGTTGGTTTTCAGAGCAGGAACTCGCAGCGCTGGACGCGGAAGAGGACGCAGAAGAGGTGGAGGAGACGATGTTCGCAGGAGACGCGCATTCCTGAGCTGGGCACTCGCTGGAAAGGGCTAGACGAAACCAGCGGCATTTTCCGGACCACCATACTAGGCGTCCTGACAAGTCGGTCTCGAGGGGCCTGTTCGGGGGCCTTAGGAGGGCTCCGTCCCGGGCGAGCGCTGAGCGCAGCGCCACGAGAAGGGCGACGCGGGGGGGCGATCTCCTGCGTACGCCCCAGAGCTCGGGATCGGCTTCATCGAGCCCGTTTCGAGATCGTCACCGGAGCGAATCCGGAACCGGGTGTGGCGATCTCGTGAAAACTGCGGGAGCCCAGCTCCGCGAAAGAGGACCCCATGAAAAGAATGGTCGCGCTGATCACCGGGGCGAGCCGCGGCATTGGACGTTGTGGCGCGCTCGCGCTCGCCGCGCGCGGCTTCGACGTCGCCATCACCGGCCGCACCCTGCACGAGGGCGACGGCCGCGTCGGGGACGTGGTGATCCCCGGTAGCCTCGACAAGACCTTCGAAGAGGTCCGCGCGCTGGGTCGTGAAGCCCTCCCGATCGGGATGGACATTACGGAGCGCGACTCGATCCTGAGCGCCTATCGCACGGTCATCGACACCTGGGGCCACGTCGACGCCCTGGTCAACAATGCGCCGTACTCCGGCCCCGGAACCGACGAGAAGCTGCTCGACATCGAACTGGAGCACGCCGCGGCGCTCCTGGCCGGCAACTACCTGAACCAGCTCTACCTCACGCAGCATCAGGCGCTTGGAGCGGACGACCGTTTCTCAAAGGGCTTCCACGGCGCCCCCCCCCGAGATCGCTGGCGGCCTTCCCTCTCATGCTCATGTCGGTTCCCTCTCGGGTGCGCCGAAACGCCCGCCTTCCCGTCTGGAAGTGGCAGCACGTGCGCAGAATTGGCAGTAACTCGGGCGTCGCTGGAGAAATCCTTGCTAGGCCTCCCGGTCGGCATTTCGCGAATCGACGCGACCCTTTCTCGTAAGCAAGACCTGCTCGGTCGCGGTCCATACGACTTCACCCTCACTCCGCAGGTCAGGCCGGAAGCCATTGAGGCGCCCCTCGCATGTCACTGTTGCGGTTACGGGATAGGCATCGGAAGCTCGGTTTTCGAGTCCGCCGCTCCGTCGCCTTCTGATAAGGAACCCCCATCCATCCGCATCCACCTCTTCCCGGGCTTCCAACAGTGCCGAGGCAAATCCCAATTTCCTAGCCGGTCCTGATAGACTGAAGCTTCCTGGGAACCTGACGCAGGGAATTGACTTGCCTTTTCGCTCATCCTTGAACTCTCTCCATCGGTCCTGCTTCCTCATGCTGGGCCTCCTTCTGGTTCTCGCGACCTCCGCTCCCAGAAGTTTTGCAGCCACCGTCTTCAACAGTTTCGGCCCAGGCGACAGCTACGGAACGACGGATTCGGACATCACGGGCCCCTATCAACTCGGCTTCCAGTTCGCAGTTGATGCCCTCGGCCCAGACCATGCCCTCACACAAGTCGTTCTTCCGATGAACTCGGTCACAACCCCGGCAACGACCAACCTCTTTCTAGCCGTCGACGCCGGCGGAGCCCCCGGTGCGGTCGTCGCGAACTTTCCAACGATCAATGTGCTGAACGCGCTGCCCGGTGACATCTTTTCCGTCGCGCCGCTCGCGCCAGCGACTCTGCTTGCGGGACAGATCTATTGGCTTGTCAACACGCCGCCCTCGGGCATTGAAGTCGGCTGGGGAAACAACGGCGCCGGAAGCTATCTGCCGGGGGCCTATCGTTTGGGCTCGACCGGCCCTTGGACCTCGTTCAGCTCGAACGTCGCTTTCCGAATCGAGGCGACCGCCGTTCCAGAACCTTCCACGGCTTTGTTATTCGCCTTCGGTCTCGCAGCGCTCTCCTGCGTTCGCGAACGCGCGACCACCCTCTGCGTGTAGAGGTCGTTCGGGATAGGAAATCCAAGTTGCCTTCCCGGTCCTGCGGCTCAGTCGCATTCCGACAAATCCCCTCAGCCCTGGCGAGCCAGCGTTTCCTGAGACCTCGATGAGTTCATTCACGTCGGGATGACGGACCCCAACGAGAACAGGAATCTCCAGAGCCGACTGCGCGGGGATCGGCGTCTCGGCGGTTCGCTTCGACCAGCCGCCATCGCCCAAAACCCCTCGGAATCGCGCGTTTTTCTCGGACGGTGCGGCTGCGTTCGGCGAGAGTCTCCGAAAGGAAGGGCTCCATGGCGGAGAGGGTGGGATTCGAACCCACGGACCCCTTGCGAGGTCACCTGATTTCGAGTCAGGCACGTTCAACCGAGCTCCGCCACCTCTCCGCGGGCGGCTAGGCTAGCAAGACTCGCTCAGGTTGGGGAAGGGCTGGCACTGAGAAGCATTGGAGGAACGGGCTCGAGTGCCGAAAACCGCCCTGTGCGGAGGAGCCGTCGCCGAAGGAGGGAATCGCTCGGGTGGCGCGGAGCGTCGGTACGGGGGATTGGGGCGCCCGAAGGGGGTTCGCCGGCTCCGAACCCTCGTGCTAGCCTGCGCGCTCTCTGCAGCACAGGGACGCCTATTTCGCGCCCGTGCGGAAGGACCGAATCGATTTGGCACGTGATGACCTGATTCAGGCGACCGGTAGCGTCGACAAGATTCTCGGTGGAGGGCGCTATCAGATCACGCTCGAGAACGATCAGAAGGTGACCGCCCAGCTCTCGGGCCGGATGCGGCGCTTTCGAATCCGTGTGATCCCGGGCGACCGTGTCACGGTCGGCCTCTCGCCCTACGACCCGACCCACGGCTTCATCACCTTCCGTTTGAAGGAAGGCCAGTCCGCCCCCGGTTCTTGAACCGGCGCGGGGTCGTGGCACGATGCGCGCTCTGGGCCCGTCGCGACGCAGACTCCGCTTGCGCGAGGTCGACCGCTCATGACTTCGCTCGCGACGCGATGGCGCCTCAAGTCCATCCAGGCCTTTGACCGGCTGCGCTTGCGCCGTTGGTCCGCTCGGACGCCTGGGCTCGAGCTGTCGGCGGAGGCGAGTACGAATTTCTCGTCCTCCCATTTCGCGATCGCGCCCGGCGGTCGCCTCGTGATCGGACCCCGCGTGTATACCGAGCGGCGCTCTCAGGGCGTCCATATCTCGGTCGCCGAGGGGGCGAGCGTCGAGATCGGCGCCGATACCTGGCTGCGGACGGACCTCGCGCCGGTGATCCTCTTTGCCTTTCCCGGCGCGCGGATTCGGATCGGTCGCGAAGGGTTCCTCAACGGCTGTCACCTGAGCGCGAAGGCGAGCGTCGAGATCGGCGATCGCGTTTGGATCGGTCCGGGCTCTCGCGTCTTCGACGCGGATCAGCATGATCTTGACGCGGAGCGCGCCGAGGGGGTCGCGCCGGTCCGCATCGGCGACCACTCCTGGATCGCGTCTGACGTGACGATCTTGAAGGGGGTCGAGATCGGAGAACAGTCGGTCGTGGGCGCGCGGTCCGTCGTGACCCGTTCGCTGGCGCCCCATACGCTGGCGTTGGGTACGCCGGCGACCGCGGCCGGTCAGATCGGAGACCGGACGCAAGTCCAGATCTGATCGGTCTCGAGGGCGAGCCCGAGCGAACGCTCGGGCGGATCGGCTTAGACGACCTCGGGCCGGGCATCCGCGTCGCCTGAGGTGAGTTCGAGATCTGGCCCCGACCGCGGAAGCAGGTCCGCCTCTCAGAAGGTCGGGCGACGGGCCCGATGCGGGACGCCACCGCACCGGGCCCCTCGAGTTCTCTCTTGGCTAATGATGCGACTCGATCTTCGAATCGAAGGTGATCGCCTTCTTCACGATCGGGCGGCCGGCGCATAGATGGACCTGGATGTTCTCCGCATTCCAGGCGCCGATCTGCGCCGCGTTCTGAATGGTCTCGCTCGACGACTGATAGTCGAAGTGACCGTTCGCATCCGCCGACGCGCCGTGGTACGGCAGGTCCAGGACACCGCCACATTGCCCCCCCAGCGAGAGTGCGCTCATGTTTTGTCCATTCGACGTTCGATACGCGACCATGGCCTTGGCGATCGCGACGTGTCCCCCGGTGAGCCCCAGCTGGGAGAAGAGTGTGGCGGAAGCGGTATTGCCCGTGACCGTCGCCCCGAAGTCGTCACAACAATCGCAATCGAGGCTTCCTTTCGGTCGAATGGAGGAGTGGAGGTCGTCGGTGCTTCCGACGCCTTGAACCTGGCATGAATCGCCGTGAGCGACGCACGTGACGTGCTGTGAGTAGCTCCCGCCGCGAATCCAGACGCCGCCGCCGAAAACGTCGGAGCAGACGTTCGAGGTGCTGAGCTTGTAATTCTTGTTCCAGCTCCCGCTCGTACAGTTGCCCACCCCCGGATCGATCGAGCCCCTCGCGTTGGTGGAAAGTCCGGCGCTCGGCGTGTCCTCGAGGACGGCAACGCCGTGCTCGAATCCCAGCAAGGGGATGCCCGGCACCGCAGCTTCGATCATGCGCGCGGCGACGGCATTGGGTCCATCGCAGTTCGGGAAGGTGTCTCCCAGGGACGCGTCGTCCGCGAAGGAGTTCACGTCGGGGAAGACCGGATCCATCAGGTCGATCCAGCAGCTTCCATCGGCCTCCTCGAAACGAAAGACGAAGGCCTCGTAATCGATGGGTCGGCCGTCGAGGAGACCGCTCACTTCGACGATGGCGAGCGCGCGAAGCGGCGCGTGGGGGTCGTAACCGTTGTCCTGGAAATATTCCCAGGGCCGGTAATCGAGCCCGCCCGCCGCCTCGTTCGCCGTGTAGAAGCCGTCGAAGCCCGGGCGCAGCCGCTGGGAGATCCGGAAGTAATGATCGGCGGTGGGCAGCATTGGGCTCACCACGGTTCCGGAGAGGTCCAGGCCGCTCGCGGCGCTCGACACCGCGTAGGCCGATTCCACGAACGCATCGAGCCCCACGAGGTCCTCCTCCGGCGGAGAGGGGCGCGTCACGATGACGAGCGATCTTGGCGAGGCAGAGGCCCCACCCCCGCTGGCTGCCGTCACGTTCGGCAAGGCGGCTGAGAGGACGAGGGCAGCGCAGGTTGCGAGCCCCCCTAGACAGGCAATTGAGTTCATAAGCTTTTGAATCGACATGGGTTTTCCTTCCGTTCCTGATTGTTGATTCCCCACCAATGGATCCATTCAAGTATGAGTGGGAATATTTCCCACGTCAATCAAAAGGTTGTTTTGACACTCGATCTGCGTGGCGATGACTGATTCGGGCCGAGGGGGCGACTCGCGTCAGCGATCCCCGCAAAGACGGGGGCGCGGCGACGTCACTCGAGAGCGGCGGATCCGAGCGCCGTATAGACGGCCTCGACCAGCGCGTTCGTGCGCGGCGTTTGCCAGCGCTGGCCCGGCCGATTCATGAGGTAGCCGAAGGCGACGCGGGGCTCGGGGTCCGCGAAGCCGAGGGTCCCGCCGTAGCCGAAATGGCCGTAGCCCGACTCGCCCCCGCCGATACGGCGGGTCGGCTGAGAGAGTTGGAGGCCCAGGCCGAAGCGCGAGGGTTTGCCGAGCACGCGGTCCGGCCCGTCGGAAAAGATGGAGGTCGCCTCGGCGCGCAGCCCCGGTCCGACGAGGCCGCCGCGCGCAGGATCCAGGCGCAGGAATGCGTCGTAGAGGGCGGCCACGCCGCGGGCCGTGCCGTGGCCATTGGTCGAGGGGATCGAGGCGCGTCGCCAGCCGCCGGTGTTCACCATGCCTCTGCCCGAGAGTCCGCTCGGATT
>Ga0315316_10002999_pt1 | contig 12226 bp, 10 predicted proteins | sample M160m3416metaG_FD_203702 | JGI IMG/M metagenome (GOLD analysis project Ga0315316, IMG submission 203702) | Ammonia-oxidizing marine archaeal communities from Monterey Bay, California, United States - M1 60m 3416 | ecosystem: Environmental > Aquatic > Marine > Intertidal zone | place: USA...
TTTTTTTGCTGTTCCAATCATTTTGAGTGCAATATCTAAATTTCCATTATGATTAATTCCGGCTTCTGCAATTGTAAACGGCTCTGATGATGTATTTATAACAAAATTTTCAATTTTTATCTCATTCATTCGAATCTACCATCCTTTTATTTGATATTTTATCCTTCTTCAATGATTTCAAATATCCTTCTTCTTTGTGATGTCCTTCATTAATTTTTAACAAATTAGGATTATTTTCTAAATATGTTGTAACATCATGTACTAAAATTGGTCTAGACTTAATTTTATCAACTAATATTCTTAATAATTCCAAATCCTCTGTCCAATCAAGCGTTATGCGAAACTTTGATTGATCACTTTCATTTTTTAAAAAAATTGTATTAAACTTATTTTCTTTTTTTTCCATGTATGGAATAACATGTTCTTTTTCTGATAGAAGTCTTGCATTTTTCCAGGTTTTTTCTAACATACTAAATGTAAATATTGAAAAATCTACTCCATGAGGAAACTTACCTGTTGAATTTGTTAAATAATCGCATTTTTCATCTAGAAATTTGTTTATTCCTTCATCAACCAAATTTGGGTCCATTAATGGACAATCCGAAGTTACTCTGATTATGTTTTCAAAATTGAATTTTTTAGCACATTTGTAGTATCTATCAACAAGATCATTTTCATCACCTTGGAAAAAGTCTAAGTTTAGATGCTTACATAACTCGATAATTTTTTCATCACTGTTTGAACAAGTTGTAGCTATGACTATCTTATCTATTTTTTCTGAATTTTTTAACTGTTTTATTAGAAATTCAAGAACTGTATTTTCTTCATTTATATTATTCAAAATTTTATTTGGAAATCTAGTCGAACCAGTTCTAGCCTGTATAATACAACCGTTCATTACATTGAACTTAAACTCATCTTAATTAAATTATAATGATAATTTATACGAATTAAGTACAAATCAATCAAATACAAAAAATCATATGTGATCTTTACGTAAGTTTAGTGTTAATCTGTTTGTTTCTATACATGAATTAAAATATGAAATATCAAACTCTTTAGAATTTTTTATACAATCAAGGAAAAAATTCACGGATTTTTTTAAAGATTCTTTAATAATTATTTCTACTTTGAATTCTTTTTCTATACAATTTTTTGGTTTTGCAAATAATCCATTTTCATCAAATGTATCTCGTGGATAGAAAATTTTCATAGAATTATTATTTATTTGCAAATAACCATTTGTTCCTAGAATAACTATGTCATCTATTAATGGTGTCGCATATGATGCAAATATTGATACTGATAATTCATTTTTAAATTCTAAATTTATTAAATCTGTGTCAAATGATGTTCCATTTTTTGATATTAGTCTTGGAAAATTTATTGATGAAACACTTTCTCCAAAATTATATACCATTAAATCAATCCAATGTATTGCACTATTTTCACTAATATTGTACAAATTTTTCTGACCATCTGAATGCCATGAATCTAAATATCGTTTTTTAAATGCATATCCCATACTCGAAATTATATTTATTTGAATTATTTTTCCAATTTTTTCTGAATTATTATTTTGTTTTAAAATTTCATCTAATTCACTGAAACGTAGATTGAAATTAAAAAAAATACGTGTTTTTTCTTCTTCTGTAAGATTTTCTAAATACTCTATTCCATCTAATGATGTGACAGGTGGTTTTTCACAAAAAATGTGGCATTTTGAATTTTCTATGAATTTTTGAATATACTCTAAATGGGTAAAATTTGGGGATGCAACTATTACAACATCACAATCAAATAAATTACTTAATTCATTTGTACCTCTTGAATCATCTATGTCTTTTGAAGGATGATAAATCCAATTTACATTAAAATTCTCATCACATTCAATTATCTCTTGTAATCTTTTGGCATGATTTTTGTAGCCTACAATGCCCACTTTATACGTCAATAATTATTTCTGTTAATTATAATATTGATTAATGTATTGTATGGACGTGAATCCTTTGGTAATAATAATTACTTTTTCTTTCTCTTTTGACTTTCAAATTTAAATTCAGTTGCTGAATAATTGAAACTTACATCATTTTCTATTCTTTTCATGTCTTCAGATAACGGTTTAACTAATTCCTCTTTTACTGTTCCATTCTGATATCCTTTTGATTTAATGTATGTATTCTCATTTAATCCAAGTTCTAACATTTCATTTAGTTTTGCAGCTCCTTTCTTAATCTCATTCATTATTTCATCATCAGACATTTTTGTCATATTGACACAAATATCTTGTCTCTCTGTAATGGATTCTAGATATCTATCCTCGTCCGTGATGAATCCCTTCATTTTTGCATAATCGTACATACCAGTTGCCGGTAATGGTAGAAGAAAACCAATACTAGGATATACACCTGCTTTTAGACATTGTTGAAAAGTATCGTTTATTGTTTCTGCTGTTTCAATTGGATATCCAAAAACAACACTTGTATCACAGATAATTTCTGCTTCTCTTAATATGTAAATTGTATTGTAAAATGCATCTGCTTCAATTTTCTTATTCATCATTTCTAAAATTTCTTGATTTCCAGATTCTAATGAAAATCCAACTTCGTAACATCCGGCTTGCTTCATTTTTTTAGCAACTCTAATTGAATCTTCAACTGTTAAATTTGCACGTGAAAATAAATCTACTCTTACTGATGCGTTCCATTTGAATTTAATTCCACTTTCTATAATTTCATTACATAGTTTTTCTACCTGTATGGCTGATGCAAAACTTAGATCATCCCAAAATTCAATATATCCTACATCATATTTTTTTTGTAAAAATTTTATTTCTTCTAATATTGATTTTGGCTTTCTATTTCGATAAGGATCATTCCAAAAAACATAGTGGCAAAATGTACATTTGAATGCGCATCCTCTAGCAGTAATTACAGGTAATGCTCTCATTTCTTCTCTTTTCTGTCCTCTGTCTACATTTACTGTTGGTTTTTTCAGATATCTTTCTACATCGAAAAAATCCCAATTGATTATTGGAAATTCATTAATGTCTCCGACCTTTCTTGGTTCGTTAATGACTACTTTTTGTTCTGAATCTCTAAATGCAATTCCATTTACTGTTTTCAAATCTTTTTCTAATCTTAATGCGTCAACAGCTTCATAAGCAGAAATTTCACCCTCTCCGACAACAACAACATCTCCTTTTGTTTTTGTCAAAAATAATTCTGGAATTGAACTTGCTACTGAATTTCCAACAATAATTTTTGCATCTGGCTGATAGTTTTTTGCCATATTGACAAACCACTTAATCCATTTGTAGTGTGTAACAATTGTTCCTAGTAATATATAATCATAATTTGTTCTTTTGATAAATTTTTGAATATATCCATCATCATATTCATTAATGTCTGTGTCTAATAATGAAAATTTGTATCCATGAGTTTGGAAATATGTCATAACAGAACCTAGGCCCACAGGGAGTAATTTAGTAAATCCACCTTTCCTCAAACATGGATTTACAAAAAGAATTTTTACTTCTTTTTTCTTTGCTGGCATGTTCTTTTCATTCTTTATGTTCTTTTTAAATATACTATGAAAAATTTATCGTAATTCGTGCCTGAAATATTCTATTTTTTATCGAATATACTGAAATTTCTCCAAATTCTTATTTCATATATTTTTAAAACTCTAATTTTGTTGAAATGTTTAAATCATTACATTAAAGCAAAAAATTGTTTGAAGCTTCGTTATATTTTTTCTGCATGTGTTGTAGTTGAAACTCCAGATGTGAAAATTGTTAGTGATCCATGGTTTACTCCTGGAGAATATGGTTCTTGGATGCATTATCCTCCGCTTCCAGATGATCCGGTTGACATAATTGGAAAAGTTGATCTAATTTATGTTTCACACTTACATTCTGATCATTATGATCCATTATTTCTTAGGAAATATTTTAAAAAATTTCCTGACGCAAAATTAATTATTTCTGACACAGGTCATAAAATGTTAGAACGCAGGATGATTCAAGATGGTTTTAATCCTATAGTATGTAAAAATCAAACATTTGGTAATACCAAATTATATTTTACAGTCAATGGAGGCTATGATTATGAAATGGATACTGCAATACTCATAGTTCATGGAAACTATAGTATTGCTAACATGAATGATAATAGAATCGATGACGAACAAATTGATTTTATTAAAAAACAATGTCCTGATGGAAGGCCTACTGTTGCTCTTCTTACATATGCTGGAGCTGGTCCATATCCTCAAACATATTATTTTGAAAATGAAGAAGAACGAAAAAAAGCAGAAGAATCAAAGCGTAAACAATTTTTAAAAGTATATGATGATTTTTGTAAAATTTTAAATCCTGTACGTGCTATGCCGTTTGCAGGTTCATATGTTTTAGGTGGTCCGTTATCAAAATACAATTCTATGCGTGGTGTTGCAGATGCAACTGAAGTACTTTCATTACCGGATTCTGGAAAAATATCTTTTGTTCTTGATGATGGAGGTGATGCCGAATTTGATTTAATTACTTTAAGCTCAAATAAATTGCGTACAAAAAAATACTCATACAAAGAAATAGATGACTATCTAAATACTATGCCATTTAATGGTTATACATATGAAACAGAATTTCAGCCTATTGGTGACAAACCATTACCACTAAAAAGATTATGTGAAACAATTTATCAGAAATCAATCTTAAAACATCCTACAAAAGAGAATTGGTGGATTTGTTTCAAGCCAAAAAATTCATCCAATTTTTTAGTATTCAATACAAAAGAGAACAGTGGTGTTCTTGAAAAAGAAAATGTTAATGATTTAGAACCTCGATGGGAAATTCATTTAGATGATCGATTACTTTTCTTGGTATTATCTGGATATTATCATTGGGCAAATGCTGAGGGTGGCTCTCATCTTTACTCTAAAAGAATACCTAATCGTTATGTAGAAGAAGTTCAAACGTTTCTTTATTTTTTTATTATTTAATTAGAGACGAAAAAATTATTTTATTAATTCTGGATATTCCTTTTCCATCTACCACTTTTCTATTTTTTTGAGACATTACATTTAATTGATTAATTTTTAATTTTTTGAAAAGTTTTTCATAATCTATTATTTTGACATTTTTTGCCCAACCCATATTGTAAATACATCCATTTCTTTCCATTGTATTTGTTATTTCTAATTGATTTTTTGAAAGTATAGAAATAATGCTTGGAATACCTAAGTATGCTCTTTCCCATGTCATACTTCCACCCGCTCCTATACTTAGATCTGCATTTTGAATTAATTTTAAAAGTTCATTATCGACTGTAGAAATTTTAATTCCTTTCATATTTTTTGAATTTTTTTTTAAATCTTTCAAATTTTTATTTGATTTATTAACCATTAAATTTATTTTCTGATAATTTAATTTAGAATTCTTAATTGCTAATATGACTTTTATAGTTTCATCAGATATATCTTGTCCTCCAAAAGAAATAAATATTTTATTTATTTTATTTATTTTTAATTTTTTCTTTGATAATAAAAATTCTTTTCTTAATAAAACATATTTTGGTCCTAATAATTTTTGACAATTTTTAGGAACTAGTTTATCATATCTATGTTTAAAATTTGAATACAAATTTTGATCTATTATTAAATCACAATCATGTTTTCTATCTGCAAGATCATCAATTACAATGATTTTGTCAACACTTGATCTTAATTTTTCTTCATATTTTTTATTCCATTTATAATTGTCAATCACTAAATAAGATGCATCTGCGTCAAATCTTTCTAAAATTTTTCTTGTATTCACATAATCTTCATGTATAGATTTTTTTAAATTTTTAATAAAATATATCTTATAATTTTTAGCTTTAATTTCACTTGTTAAATTCCCTCTGAGATTTTTGCATATGAAATTTACTTTGATTTTTCTTTTTTCAAAAATTTCAGCTAAAATTAAACATCTATTTAGATGACCAAAACCAAGATCAAAACTTGAATCCACTCTGAAAAAAATATTTTTTTGACTCATATTTCAGAAAAATTACTCATAATAAAAAACAATTCTATTTCTTAATAATAAGAAAGTCACCCGAATACACATAAAGTGATAGTTAATCATTTTAATCAATAATTGGAGTATTTTTTATGAGAAAAAAATTATTATTCTGGATTGATTCGTCACTTTACAATTTCATTAATGCAAAATTTATCCATGAAAAATTTGATTGTGATATGTATTCAATTTATGACATAACTGACAAGCCAAAAAATTTTTTTAAGAAACAGAAAATTGTTCCATTTGAAAACTCTTGGTTTTTTCATGATCAAATTGATCCGACTCATAAAAAACCTGATATGAATTACCTGGAATCATTTGAATCCAAATTTACTATTAACTTATGGCTTCAGGCATTTTATGAACGAAATTTTTATGATTTTAATAAATTTCATAAATTTTCTTCAGATGAAGTATTGTCAATTTTAGAACAAGAATGTAAATTTTATGAAAAAATTCTTAATGAAATAAAACCTGATTATTTGATAATACCTCAACCATTTTTTCATCACGATAATTTATTAATTAAAATGTGTAAACATCTTGGTATTAGATGTCTTCTAATTAGATCTACAAGATTGGATCCAAATCGTTGCATGATTGATAACAATGATGCATATACTCCTATCAACTTTGAAAATTCTGTTAAAAATAAAGAATTTTCTTTTTCAATAATTCAAAATAAATTAAATTCAATCAAAAATTTTGAAAATACAAAAAACTCTGAAACTAATAATAGTTCAAGTAAATTAAATGCTGTAGTTCGATATATTTTTAATTCTAATTCTAATTTACAAACACACTATACGTATTATGGTCGAACAAAACTTAATGTTTTATGTACAACATTGATTATGTCGTTAAAAGGAAAAATAAGAAAAAACTTCCTTGATAAACACTCTTCATATTCTATTGAATCAAATAAAAATTTCATATATTTTCCTTTACATCAAGATGAAGAGGAATCCACTTTGGTTGGTGCACCATTCTTTACTGACCAAATACAATTAATTAAAAATATTATAAAATCATTACCTATTGGTTACAAATTATTTGTAAAAGAATCTCCTAGTAATGCTGCACGAGATTGGAGAAAAATTTCTGATTATAAAAAATTATTAAATTTACCTAATTTGGTATTATTACATCCGTCTGTTAATCCACATGAAATTCTTAAAAATTGTTCTTTAGTTATGAGTATAGTTGGAACAACTGCTTTAGAATCTGCATATTACATGAAACCCTCAATTATTTTTGGCGACACTCCTTTTTCAAATCTAAATTCTGTTACAAAAATAACTCAATTATCTGAGCTTCCATCTTTAATCAGAACCATGTTGACAAAAAAAATTAATTATTCTGATGTTGCAGATTTTCATGATTATGTTGAAAAAAATTCTTTCTTGTTTAATTTATCTCAACTTTGGAAATCTATTTCTGATTATTTCCAATTTGGAGGTGCATATGTTGATGTTACAATCACAAATCAACAAATGAATGAATATATTGCTAAAAATACCAATGAATATGAAACTTTAGCAAATGCATATATTCAAAAAATAAAGAGTGAAGAGGATAGTTATGCTTGAAGATGAAATTCTGGGAAATTTATACCAGAAACTTCCTGTAACTCTTGAAAAAGGAGTTGGTTCTCATGTTTGGGATATTGATGGAAATGAATACATTGATTGTATGGGGGCATACGGTGTTGCAATTGTAGGTCATAGGAATCAAAGAGTTAATGATGCAATTAAAAATCAAATTGATAAAATTATCTCAGTTCATAGTTCTTTTTATAATAAAACACGTGAAAGTTTTCTTGAAACTATTTTACATGTTGCGCCAAAAACCCTTTCTAATGTATATCTTGGAAATAGCGGAACAGAAGCAATCGAAGCAGCTATAAAATTTTCCAGAAAATACACTGGAAAAAAAGGTATGATTGCTATGAAAGGCTCGTATCATGGACGAACCATGGGCTCATTATCGCTAACCTTTACTCCAAAATATAAAAAATCATTTGAACCTATGGTGGAGAATATACAATTTTGTGAATTTGGAAATATCGCTGATCTTGAATCTAAAATTAATTCTGATACTGGATTTATCATACTAGAACCTATTCAAGGAGAAAGTGGAATTCATCCTGCTCCTGTTGATTTTCTTCAACAAGTAAGAAAGTTATGTGATGAAAAAAATATTGTACTTGTTTTCGATGAAGTTCAGTGTGGTTTAGGACGTACTGGAAAAATGTGGGCATGTGAACATTGGAATACTATTCCTGACATACTGTGTACCTCAAAAGGTTTAGCTGGAGGAATTCCTTTTAGTGCTACATTAACTAAACCTGAAATTTTAACTAGTATGGAAAAAGGAGAACAATCTTCAACGTTTGGTGGGAATCCTTTGGCATGTGCTGCATCTACTGCAACATTAACTGCATTGACTAATGATGGTCTGATTGATAATTCGTCTAAAATGGGATCTTTACTTTGGTCTGGATTAGAAAAATTAAAAAATAAACATCATATTATTCGTGAAATCCGCGGTAAGGGTTTGATGATTGCAATAGAATTTGAAGTTGATGTGAAGAATTTACTACATAAGGCTATTGAACAGCATATAATTTTCTTATTTTCTTTATATTCTGATAAAAATATTTTACGTCTACTTCCTCCATTGGTTCTTACTGAAAATGATGTATCTGAAGTTTTACGTGTTTTAGATGAAATAATTTCTAATCAAGAAAATAATTAAAATTATTAAACTTTAAACTTCTCAGTCATGTTAATATTCATAAATATTATCCTGAAAGAATGGAAAAAGATTTAGTAATTGGATTAGGCGAAATTGGACTCCCAATTTTTAAATTATTCTCAAAAAATACTATCATTGAAGGTATTGATAAAAATCCAAAATTAAGTAAGATTAAACCTTCACTTGAAAATCATAAAATTTCAATTATGCATATCTGCATTCCATTCAATAAATTATTCATAAGTGAAGTTAGAAAACTAGAAAAAAAATTTAAACCTCGACTAATTGTAATACATAGTACAATTAGTCCTCACACAACAGAAAAACTACAAAATAAATTAGAAATACCAATTATTTATAGTGCTACTAGGGGAGTTCACAAACGTATGTTACGTGATCTAAAACGTTATGTAAAATTTTATTCAATATATGAAAATGCACCAAATTCAAAATGGGCATCAAAAATATTTGAAAACAAATTAAAAAAATGTAATGTAAAATATCAGAAAATGTCAACACCGTTAACATTAGAACTAGCAAAAATTATTTGTGATACATCTTATTATGGATGGCTAATTAATTATGCTCAAATTAGCAAAATAATCACTGAAAAAGAAAATGTTGACTATGATGAAATGTGGAAATTCTCAGATGAAATACACAAAATTTTAAAAAATAGACCTAAAATGTTCCCTGGATTCATTGGCGGTCATTGTGTAATTCCTAATCTTGAGTTAATAGACGATGATTCTCTTAACCAAATTTCTACAATCAATAAAATTTTTAAAAAATTTATTGATTCAAAATCTATTTGAGTCGTTTTTTTACAAAATTAATTGCATTAACAGGAGATGGATCAATTTCTGATAAAATTGCGCGATAAATTGAAGTATAATCTAACAAATAGATTAAACATACTAATTTTGAAATTATATTTCCCTCTACTGAAGATATTTCTTCATAATCGATATTTTTAATTGCAAAATATTCTTTGACTATGTTCCATCGTTCTTTTGTTTTTATAAAATCATCGCTACCTTGAAGTAAAATTGGTTTGAAATTATTTTCATTTTCCCAAATTGAAATTGAATTGTGTGACGCTTCTATGATATCCTCTATACTTGCATGAATTTTTGAATTTTCTTGTAATGAATTTTTAAATCTTATCGCAGCTGCTTTTAATCCATCAGGATAATAGATTAATGGTTTTAAATTCATATTTTTTGCTAGATTTAATGCAGGATTATCATCATCTAACTGATTTGAATTAATACTGCACTGTAGATTCTCCATTTTATCAAGCGATTCTAGTACCTCTAATCTTTCTATTGGTAATGAATTTTCAAATATGTTGAGAATTGCGTATAAAAAAGTTACAAATGATGCTCTTGGTGAATGAATCATTGGAATATTAAAATGTGTAATTGAATTTTCCATACATTTTTTTTCCATAATTCCTCCTGATGAAATTGCAACAAACTTTGCATCTGATTCAGATTTATAATCTAAAATTGATAATGTTTCTTTTGTATTTCCCGAAATACTTATTGCGATTACTAATGTTTTACCGTCAACAGTTTTTGGTAAAAGATATCCTTTCACTACTGACACGTGAATATCTTTTCGTGATAATATGGCTGCAATAATATCTCCAATAGCGCCTGAACCTCCCATTCCTGCTAGAACTACATGATCTATATCTTTCAGGTCCATTTTGGAAAAATCTTTTTTGAATGCATCTCTTGCTAACATGGGCCAATCGTCATAAGCTTTGAACATTTTTTGAGGATCAAATTTTTCAATTTCATCTATTCTCATAATCTATGTAAAAAACACATCTAATAAAACACTAAGTATGATAGCTACTATTTTCATAAACAAATATTACATTCATGATTTTTACAAAATCATAATGTCACTAAAAACTATAGAATGGAAAGATAATTCTGTTGTAATGATTGATCAAACAAAATTACCAAATACTTTAGAATATGTTACATATACTGACTATAATCAAGTTGCTGATGCAATTCGAACCCTTGTAGTAAGAGGTGCTCCTGCCATAGGAGTTTCTGGTGCATTTGGTCTTGCATTAGCTACATTACAAAGTAATGCTACTGATAAGTCAGAATTAATTTCTTATCTAGAAAATGCTAAAAAAATTCTATTTGAAACAAGACCTACTGCTGTAAATTTAGCATGGGGGTTGGACAAAATCATGCAAGTTGCAAATGAAGCAAATACTGTAGAAGAAATTAGAACAAAAGTTATACAATATGCTAAAAAAATGGCTGAAGATGATGTGCAAATTAATATGTTAATGGGAAAAAATGGATCTCAATTATTTGAAGATAATGATACTATTATGACTCATTGTAATGCTGGTGCACTTGCAACCGTTGGTTATGGAACTGCATTAGGTGTAATTCGTGCAACAAAAGACAGTGGCAAAAATATTAAAGTTATTGCAACAGAAACAAGACCTGTTCAACAAGGTTCAAGATTGACTGCGTTTGAGCTAAAACATGATGGGATTGATGTAAGTCTAATTCCTGATACTGCTGTTGGATATAGTATGGCAAATAATCTTGTAAACAAAATTGTGGTTGGGGCTGATCGAATATTACGAACTGGTCATGTTTACAATAAAATTGGAACGTATCAAGTAGCAACCATGGCTAAACAACATAACATTCCATTTTATGTGGCTGCACCTCTATCTACATTTGATATGGAAAATAATCCTGAAGATGTAGTAATTGAACAACGAAAAGCATCGGAAGTAACTGGAATAGGTGATAAAAAAACTGCACCAGATGGAATCAATGTAATTAACCCTGCATTTGATATGACTCCTCCTGAATTAATTGCTGGAATTATTACAGAGAAAGGTATTGCAAAAGCACCTTTTGAAGAATCTATAAAAAAATTATTCCAAGCTAATTAACATCAAGTTTTTATTCATTTCATGTTACTTTTTCTCATGAGTACTGTTAATGTAGAACATGTTCGTGATTCACTCAAAAAATGTATGGATCCTGAAGTTCCATTAAGTATTGTGGATATGGGTTTAATCTACGGAATTGATGTAACTGCAAATAATGATGTAAATATTAAAATGACAATGACCACAAAAGGCTGCCCATTACATGAAACGATGGTTGACGATGTTAAAAGATATGCAAAAAAAGTTTCTGGTGTAAAAAATGTCGATGTAGAAATTGTTTGGGATCCTCCTTGGACAATGGATAAAATGTCAGATGAAGCAAAAGCCATGATGAAAACAATGGGCTCTCAAAATACTCCTGCTCCTATTAATTATGAAACCGCTGTACCACAAGGTGTTGGTAACCTAGTCAAACAAGAAGATGGTTCTCTAGTTCTTGCAAATGAGCATGAACA
>Ga0315316_10003003_pt1 | contig 12222 bp, 10 predicted proteins | sample M160m3416metaG_FD_203702 | JGI IMG/M metagenome (GOLD analysis project Ga0315316, IMG submission 203702) | Ammonia-oxidizing marine archaeal communities from Monterey Bay, California, United States - M1 60m 3416 | ecosystem: Environmental > Aquatic > Marine > Intertidal zone | place: USA...
GTAGAGCATGCCGTCGTGGCCCATCGCGATTCCGTCATCGACCGCGATCGTGTTGAATTCGACGCCCCAGCCTCCGGACGCGTCGATCACCTGCTTGACGCGCTGGCCCACGTCGTGGAGATGGACGTGCCCGGGCACGAACTGGGTAAAGGAGTTGGCGATCGCGATGATCGGCTTGGTGAAATCCTGGTCCGTCATGCCCGTGGCGCGCCATAACGCGCGGGCGCCGGCCATATTCCGTCCTTGGGTCGTCGTGCGGCTGCGATATCCCTGCATGGCCGCGAAGATAGGGGGGAGTTCGTGAATCTGCACGAAGTCAGTCGTGGCGTGGCCCTGCTCCCTCGTCCCGCGGTGATCGGGCCTGGGTCGGGCCTTGCGGGCATCCGCGGGAGCCGCGGGTCTGGCATAGACTCTGGCCATGCTCGACCGCTACGACCAAAGCGATTTTGAATACGAGGACCTGACAAGACGCGTTTTCTGCCGCGGGGAGGGACCCGGAATCATCGTGATGACGGAGGTCCCCGGCATCTACGACGCTGTCGTCGAGTTCGCCGACCGGCTCGTCGACGCGGGCTACCGCGTCTACCTGCCAGACCTGATCGGGGAAGCGGGTCGACCCTTCTCGAACGGTTATGCGATGCGCTCACTCGCGCGGGCCTGCATTGCTCGGGAGTTTCACGTCCTGGCCTCGCGAGGCTCGAGTCCGATCACGGTCTGGCTCCGCGCGTTGGCGCGGTCGGCTCATGCGGAGTGCGGGGGGCCAGGCGTCGGTTGTATCGGTATGTGCCTGACCGGAAATTTCGGGCTCGCGATGATGGTCGAGGAGTCGGTGATGGCTCCTGTCCTGTCCCAGCCCTCGCTGCCCTTTCCGCTCGGCGCGGCGCGTCGGGCGGCGCTGCACGTCTCGGACGAGGATCTCGGCGTGGTCCGCGAGCGGGTCGCGCGCGACGGATGCAAGGTCCTGGGGCTACGCTTCACGGGCGACCCGATGTGCCCCCCGGAGCGATTTGCCTCGCTGCGGCGTGAGTTGGGCGAGGGCTTCGAGGGGATCGAGATCGACTCGTCGCCGGGCAATGCGCATGGATACCCGGCGGCAGCGCATAGCGTCGTCACGAAGGACCTGGTCGACGAGGCGGGGCACCCGACCCGACAGGCGCTCGATCGAGTGATGGCGTTCTTTGCGGAGCGGCTGCGAACGGGGTGACTCGGGCCCTGGCCGTTCCGGCTCCCTGCGCTTCGGGCTGGGCGCCGCTCCGGGGGGGGCGTCAGTCGACGAAGGCTTCGTAGATCACCCGGACGGTGCGCTCGAAGTCGTCGTTTTCGACCCCGACGATGATGTTGAGCTCGCTCGAGCCCTGATCGATCATGCGGATGTTGATGCCGGTTGCCGCGAGCGCGCCAAAGAGCCGTGCCGCCGTGCCCGGTACGTGACTCATGCCGCGTCCCACGGTCGCGATCAGCGCGATGTCGGTATTCACCTCGATCGAATCGGGCTGGCAGTCTCGTCGGATCTCGTCGAGCAGGATCTCCAGACGGTCTCCGAGCACGTCGCTCTTGAGCACGATCGAGAGCGTGTCGATCCCGCTCGGGAGGTGTTCCCACGACAGGTCGTGGCGTTCGAGCACGCCGAGCAGCCGTCGCCCGAATCCGATCTCGGTGTTCATCAGGGTCTTCTCGAGCGCGATGATCGTGAAGTTTTTGCGGCCCGCGATGCCCGTGATCCGGCCGCTGGGCGCTTGGTCCATACCGCCTCGCGTGATTCGCGTGCCTGCTTGTCCGGGTTCGTTCGTGTTGCGGATATGAACCGGAATGCCGGCTTCGCGAACCGGGAAGATGGCCTCGTCGTGCAGAACGGTCGCGCCCATATAGGCGAGCTCGCGGAGCTCCCGATAGGTGAGCTCGTCGATCGTGCGGGGCGCGTCGACGATGCGCGGGTCGGTCATCAACAGGCCGGAGACGTCGGTCCAGTTCTCGTACACGGATGCGCTGACGCCGCGCGCCACGATGGCCCCGGTGATGTCGCTGCCGCCGCGCGAAAAGGTCTTGATGGCGCCGTCGGGTTGGGCGCCGTAAAAACCGGGAATGACGCCCTGGGACTCGCGACCGAGCCGGTCGGCGACGGCGTGCTGGGTTTCTTCGGCAAGAAAGCGGCCCTCTGCGTCGAAGCGGATCATGTCAGCCGGGTCGACGAGGGGGCGGTCGAGGAGTTTGGACAGAACGACTCCTGATAGGTACTCGCCGCGACTGGCGGCGTAGTCGGGCCCCGCGCCGTCGCGGATGCGGTCGTGTACGTCGGCGAGGGCCTCGTCGATCGGGCAGTCGAGGTCCAGATCGCGGACGATTTCCTGGTAGCGGGAAGCGACCTGACCGAAGAGGGGCTCGATCGACTTTCCAGCCGCCGCCGCCCGCTGGGTCTGATAGAGCAGGTCGGTGATCTTGACGTCGTCCGGGCCTCGTTTGCCCGGGGCAGAGGGCACGACGAAGCGGCGTTCGTCTTCGGAGTCGACGATCGCGCGTACCTTTCCCATCTGGCCGGCGTCGGCCACGCTGCTGCCGCCGAATTTACTGACCCGGATGCCCATGGAAGATGGTCTACCTCGGCTGTCGGATGCGTCCAATCGCGGAGCGCTCCAGAAAGCGGGCGCGCAGTGTACTCGCCCCCACGCGGGATGACAAAAGGTCCCTCGAGCCCCGGGGCACGCCGAGGATCGGCGGGGGGCTCGGGTAGACTCGGTCCGATGTCTTCTCCTGGTTCCAGCGGTACACGCGGCCCTCGCCTGGATGCCTACCTGTCGCGGGCGGGGCTGGCTTCACGGCGCGAGGCCCGCGGCTTGATTCGAGCCGGCGCGGTCCAGGTCGCGGGGGAGGTCGTCCGGGATCCTGCGCGCCGGATCTCGGACGAGGAAGTCACGCTGGATGAGGAGCCGGTCAAGGCGCCGGGGCAGACTCGCGACTACCTGATGCATAAGCCCATCGGGGTCGCCTGCAGCCACGACGAGCGCGAGGCGCCGCTGGTCTTCGATCTGCTCGACCCGGTCTTGCGGCGGCGTCGGTTGCGGCTCGCCGGGCGGCTTGACCGCGCGACCTCCGGGTTGCTCGTGCTCACGACCGACGGCGATTTCGTGCATCGGCTGACGCACCCGGCTCGACATGTCGAGAAGCGCTATCGCGTCGCCTATACGGGGTCGCTCGCGAACGATGCGGTCGAGCGCTGCCGTGAGGGGTTGGCGCTTCCGGGAGACACGCGACCGACCCGGCCTGCGGAGCTTCGCCTCGAGGCCGACGGGCGCGCAACGCTCGTGTTGAGGGAGGGGCGGACGCATCAGGTGCGTCGCATGATCCGGGCTCTCGGAGGAGAGGTCGAGGCGCTTCACCGGGACCGGGTCGGGGCCCTCGATCTGCCCGGGGACCTACCACCCGGGGATCTGCGCCCGCTCGCGCCGGAGGAGCGGGCGCTCCTCTTGACTGAAAGGAGCTTGTAGCCAGCTGCCGCCGAGACGCGTTCGACCTTGCCGAAGGCCTCGAGCGGCTCTTCGTAGGGCAGGCTCCGGTTCGCAACGATCAGCGCCCGTCCATTCCGGCCGAGCCATCCGGCCAGGGAGTCGAAGAGCGCGAGGGCGGGACCGAGGTCGACCTCGGGGCCGTGCTGGTGAAAAGGCGGATTGACCAGAGCGAGGTCGAAGCGCCCCTCGAGCGGTGCTTCTCGAGCATCCCACCAGGCCGTCCGGCAGCGCGAGCCGAGTCCGAGCGTCTGTGCGTTCTTCTCCGCACACGCGACCGCTCGTGCGTCGGCGTCGACGAGCAGGCCCGTCGCGTCCGGGTAGAGCGTGGCGGCCGAGAGCCCGAGCACGCCCGTGCCACAGCCGAGGTCGAGGATCCGCTTCGGGGGTTTGTATCCGACGAAGCCGGCGAGCGCGTCGAGCAGGAGAGCGCTGCCCGCGTCGAGCTTCTTGGCGGAGAAAACCCCGGGTGCGGTGTCGATCGACAGAGTGCGGGTCGCGCCGTCGAGGGACTTGAGCGCCGCCTCGAACGACGGCGTCGTCTCGGAACTCGGGCCGCGTCCCCCGTCGCGTTTGAAGCGCACGACCCGGGCCCGGGCGCGGTTACTCACGACGATCGGCGATTGTTCGAGCTGGTCGGCGAGGCGTTTGACTGCGGAACTCACGCCGAGTCGGTTGGTCCCGCAGAGCAGGAGCTGGCCGCCCGGGGCCAGCAGCCGCCAGGCCTGCGCCAGGTCTCCGAAGGTCGCGGCGCGGCTTTTCTGCAGATGGACGATGGCCTGGGGGAAGGAGCCGTCGGAAAGCGCTGTGGCATCGGCCGCGACCGTGAGTTCGCCGATCTCGGCCGACCGATAGCGGTCTCGCCAAGGGGTCACGACGACGCCCCCACAGGCCTCCACCGCGAGCTCCGAGCCGAACTCGCAGACGGGCCCCTCCCGCAGCACGCCTGCGTCGAGGACCAGGGCCTCGGGGCGTCGGTCGCGACGACTCATCGGGTGGCGCTCAAGAGTCCGGGTTCCGTCGCGACTCGGGGCATCCGCTGAAAGGAGGCTTCTTTTCGACGTAGGCCATCCACATGGCGTCGAGCATCGTCCAGAGGATGTCGAGCTTGAACTGGAGCACGTCGAGGGCTCGCTGCTGTTGGGCTCGGGTCTCGAAGCGGTCGAGCGTGAGCTCGAGGCCGTGCTCGACGTCGCGTCGGGCCTCTCCGAGCCGTCTTCGGAAATAGGCGTAGCCCTCGTCGTCGATCCAGGGGTAGAGGGTCGGCCAGTTCTCGAGACGCTTCTGATGAATTGTGGGCGCGAAGAGTTCGGTCAGGGACGACGCGGCCGCCTCCAGCCAGGGCGCTGTCTGTGCGAAGCGAACGTAGGCATCGACGGCGAAGCGGACCCCCGGCAATACGTGTCGCAGGTCCACCACCTCTTCACGATCGAGCCCGACGGCCTCGCCCAGCCGCAGCCACGCCTCGATGCCGCCCTCGTCGCCCTCGGCCCCGTCGTGATCGAGGATGCGCCGGACCCAGAGCCGCCGGGTGTCCCGGTCGGGGCAGTTCGAGAGGATCGCCGCGTCCTTGCGAGGGATCTGGATCTGGTAGTAGAAGCGGTTCGCGACCCAGCCGCGCACGGCTTCCGGGTCCAGGCCGCCTTCGTTCATGGCCAGATGGAAGGGATGGTGAATATGATAGAAGCGCTCCATGTCGCGGAGCCGTGCCTCGAAATCTTCGCGCGTCCAGAGCGGCCCTGTCTCGCTCATCAGAGATCGATCTCCATGCCGTCGTGAGCGACCTCGATCCCGGCCTCGGCGAGCTTCGCTCGCTCGGGCGAGGCTTCGTCCAGAATCGGGTTGGTGTTGTTGATGTGGATCAAGATCTTGCGGCCCTCGATGCGCGCCAACCGGTCCAGCATGCCATCGTCCCCGGTCTGCGCGAGGTGGCCCATCTCGCGCCCGGTCTTCTGGGCAGCGCCGCGCTCGGCGAGCTCGTCGTCCTTCCAGAGCGTCCCGTCGATGAGTACGACGTCCGCGCGACTGGCCTCGCTCAGGACCGTCTCTGTCCAATCGCCCAGTCCCGGCGCGTAGAAGCAGCGGCGACCATTCTCTTTGTCCAAGAAGGTCAGGCCGATCGTGTCATCTTCCGCGGGCTGGTGGCGGCGGGGGGAATAGGGCGGGGCCTCTCCCGGCAGCGGGATCGGGAGGAGTTCGATCGAAGGCAGCTCTGGGATCGAGAAAGGCTGTCGCCGGATCGCGTCGATGGGGTGCCAGTCGACGCCGCAATAATGCTCGAGCACGTCGAGGAGCGGATAGCCCGTAGTGAGATCGCTGTGGACGCTCGGTGTGCAGTACACGGGGAGCCGTTTCGTGTGCTCGCGCAGCGTCATCAAGCCCGTCGCGTGGTCGATCTGCGCGTCGACGATCAAGACGGCGACGATCGCGGTGTCGCGGACGGCCCGGGCCGGTTGTAGTGCCGGGCAGGTTTCGAGTTGTGCTCGAAGGTCGGGCGAGGCGTTCACGAGCAGCCAGTCCGGACCGCCATCGGAGACCGCCAACGAGGATTGCGTCCGGGCGCTCGCCCGGAGCGTTCCGTCGCGTAAGCCCCGGCAGTTGGGGCAATTGCAATTCCACTGCGGAAAGCCGCCGCCGGCTCCGGATCCGAGCACGAAGATCTTCATGGATGGTTTTCCGTTCGTCCCGATTCGCTAGAAGGGCTTGACGATCACACAGATCACGATCCCGATCATCAGCAGGGTCGGGACCTCGTTCATGATTCGAAAGAAGCGCTGGGGGCGGACGTTTCGGTCGGCCGCGAAATCGTCGCGCCACCGCATCATCGCGAAGTGAGCGTAGAGCAGTCCGAGCACCATCCCGAGTTTCAACCACAGCCAGATTCCCGCGTGGGGGAGGTAGGCCGGCGTGCCTGGGACGGCAATCATCGCGATCCCGAACCCGAGGCTCGCGATCATCGCGGGCCGCATGATCAGACGCGAAAGCTTCGCCTCCATGACCTTGAAGGTCTCACTCTGGGCGCCGCCCGGTTCGGCCTCGCAGTGATACACGAAGAGTCGCGGTAGATAGAGGAGGCCCGCCATCCACGAGATGACCGCGATCACGTGGAGCGCCTTGATCCACGGATAGGCGCTCAAGAGGAGGGGGCTCATCAGCGGGCGTCCGTTCGAAGCGGGCGGGAGGACGGGTTCTTCTTCGTCAAGAGAGGCTGAACTGCTCGGCGAGATTGCGCTCGGACAGGCTCTGGCCCGCCTCGAAGAGGACCTCGACCGCGACCTCGCGATCCTCTGCCACCTCCACCTCGAGCACTTCTCGGACCTCGGTCGAATCCGCCACTGCGGAGACCGGCCGTTTATCCGCCTCAAGGACCTCGATCCGTACGCGGGCAGTGTGTGGAATCAGCGCGCCGCGCCAGCGACGCGGTCGGAATACGCTGATGGGCGTCAGCGCGAGGACGCCGGCGTCGAGGGGTAGGATCGGCCCATGCGCCGACAGGTTGTAGGCGGTGCTCCCGGCTGGGGTCGCCACGAGGACGCCATCACAGATCATTTCTTCCATGCGGGCGACGCCATCGACGTGGACCCGCAGCTTGGCGGCCTGCCGCGTCTGTCTCAGCATGGAGACCTCGTTCATGGCCTGCAGCTCGACGCGGGCGCCGCTCTGGAGGTGGGCGGTCATGCGGAGGGGATGCAGCCGGGCCGACTCTGTTCGGCGGATGCGACCCAACAGGTCGTCTGCTGAGAAGGGGTTCATCAGGAAGCCGACGGAGCCCCGGTTCATGCCGTAGATGGGCTTTCCCTGGGCGATGAAGCGATGGATGGTCTGGAGCATGAAGCCGTCGCCCCCCAGCGCGACGATGACGTCGGCGTCTGCAGGGGGTTTGGATGGGTACTGGGCCTCGAGCGTCTCGAGGGCGGCTTGCGCAGAGGGCGTACGGGCGGCGACGAAGGCGACGTGCTCGGCTTCGACGAAGTCACGCGGCACGTCTTCGGTGGGCCGGTCGTCGGGGGGGCGCTGTTCTGACTGTTCGTCGTGCATTTCCTGCCGATCCAACGGGGCTCGCCCCGTGATGCGGCCGAGTTCCGGAGCACCGCTCCGGATCTTGGACCCTTCAAGAGCCGAAGAGGATAGCAACTGTGCCGGGTGCTCCCTTTGTTTGCAGCCCTCCGTTATCCTGCCGGCCCCCTACCTCAGGCGTCGCGAAGGACCGCGGCCGGAAGGCGTATCCGATGTCCCAGTCCGAAACATCCCAGTCCACTCCGTCCGAGCGCGGGGGGAAGACCTCCCGTCGCAAGCGTGTGGTGCTCCTCCTGGCGGGTCTCTTCGGGCTCTATCTGCTGATCGGCTATCTGGTCGTACCCAGGGTCGTCGAGCGAGAGTTGGTGGCGGCCATCGAGGCCCAGACGGGTGTGACGCCGGAAGTCGGAGCCGTCTCCTTCGACCCCTTTGGCGTGCGTCTCGCGGTCGAAGGCTTCGCCCTGCCAGACCCGAGGGGGGGAGAGCCGGCGGTGGCTTTCGAACAACTCTCGGTGGATATCGCGTTCGCTCGTCTGTTCCGAGCGAGGCTCGCGCTGGAGGAAATTGCGCTGGTGGGGCTCCGGGTCTCGGCCGTGATCGACGAGTCCGGGGCGCTGAACTTCCTCTCGTTCGTGCCATCGGATTCCGAACCTGCGGCCGTCGAGGACGAGGGACCGCCCGATGACGCGAAGCTGAGTGAAGAGGCTGGGCTGGCCCTCCAGGTCGATTCGATCCGGATCGAGCGCGGCGCCCTGCGCTTTCAAGACCGGTCGCAACGGCCCCCCTTCGATCTCGGCATCGATCCGCTCGATCTCGAAGTGGAGGGATTCACGACCCGGGCCGGCGGATCGTCACCCTATGCACTCTCGGTTCGCGTGGGGGAGTCGGCAGAGCTGAAGTGGTCGGGCTCGATCGGACTGGACCCGGTCCGTTCTACGGGCGAGATCGAGATTACGGGTTTCGACCTCCGGTTGCCCTGGGACTTCCTCTCGGATCGGTTGCGCTTCGAGGTGGCGGACGGCGCGCTCGACGTCTCGGCTCGCTACGTGTTCGACGTCTCGGATGGTGGTGAGCTCGACATAGAGCAGGCGCGGGTCACTCTGCGCAACCTCGACATCGTCGACTCGGCCGATGGCCGCTCGGTCGTGGCGCTGCCCTCGGTCGGTGTCTCCGGGATCACGGCGGCCGTTGGTGCGGAGGGCCTGGCGCGCCTCGCGATCGATGAGGTCCAACTGGTGGGGGGGCATCTGCGGTCTCGCCTTGAGCCAGGGGGGCGATTCCACCTGCTCTCCCTGCTCGAAACCCTTCCGGCCGAGACGGATGCGGGTGAATCCGCGGCGGCGGCGCCCGTGGCTGCCGACTCGCCCGCGGTGGCGCCCGAGATTCGCGTCGAACGCGTCGCGATCCAGGGATTCGAAATCGACCTCGAAGACCGTGGCCCCGTTCGGGCCGTGCCGCTCAGGCTCGCGCCGCTCGATCTTGGCCTGCGCGGCTATCGGAGCACGCCCGGCACGCCGATCGCCGTCGATCTCCGTACCGGCATCGGAGAGGGGGGGGCGCTCTCGCTCACTGGGCCGGTGACGCTCGAGCCCCTCTCGACCGAGCTCGAAATCGAACTCTCCCGTCTCGGCCTTGGTCCCTTCCAGCCTTATCTCGAGGAGTTCGCGAGGGTGGAGATCTCGACGGGCAATTTGTCGGCGAAGCTTTCGGTCGACTTCGAACAGGCGATGGAGGAGTTGCCGCGCGTCTCGGCCAGCGGCCGCGTGCAGATCGACGATCTGTTGACGGTGGACCAGTCACTCGAGCGGAAGTTCCTCGAGTGGGAGAGCCTGCGGCTAGAGGGCCTCGACCTCGCGCCCGATCGGATTCACGTGGGGGAGGTCGCGCTGAAGGGAGCACTCGCTCATCTGCTGATCGACGCGGAGGGCCGTTCGAATCTGGAGGTGATCTTCGGCGGGGACCCGGCGACCGAACAAGCAAAGCCGCCGCCGGACGAAGCGGAGGGGTCGGAGGTGCTGGCGAGCGAGGCCGGATCGCCGACGGTCGAGATCGGGAAGGTCCAGCTCGATGCGTTGGGGGCGACATTCGAGGATCGAACGCTCTCGCCCCATTTCGAGATCTCTCTGGGCCAACTGACGGGCTCGATCGAGGGGCTCTCCTCGGAAGAACTCGCTCGGGCCAAGGTGGACCTTTCTGGTCGCATCGACGACGTGGCGCCGCTGCGGGTGGCGGGGCAGATCAACCCGCTGTCGGGGGAGGCCTATACCGACATCGAGATACAGATCTCGGGTATCTCGATGCCGACCTTTACGCCGTACGCAGGTCGTTTCGTCGGCTATCGGATCGATCGAGGCAAGCTAGCGCTCGGTCTCGACTATAAGCTGAACGCGCGGCAGCTCGAAGCGCATAACCTGCTCGTGCTCGATCAGTTCGAGTTCGGCGAGCCGGTCGAGAGTGACGACGCCACGTCGTTGCCGGTGGGGTTGGCGCTCGCGCTCTTGCGTGACTCGGCTGGAAAGATCGAAATTCCGCTGCCGATCGAGGGCGATCTCGATGATCCGAGCTTCAGCGTCTTGGGTTTGCTCGGAAAGGCGCTCGTGAACGTCCTGACGAAGGTCGCGACGTCGCCCTTCGCCGCGGTCGCTGGGCTCGTCGGGGCTTCGGGGGATGATCTTGCTCAGGTGCGTTTCGCGTCGGGTTCCGATGCGGTCTCGACCGAGGAGGCCGCTGAGATCGAGAAGCTCGTGACGTTGCTCGTCGATCGTCCGTCGCTTCGGCTCGAGATCCGGGGCCGCGCGAATCCGGCCATCGATGAGCCCGGGCTCCGTCGTACCCGGATCGAAGCGGCACTTCAGATGGCTGCCTTTCAGGGACTCTCGGAGCGGGGTCGCGAGGAAGTGGGAGACCCGGCGAACATCGAGCTCGAAGAAGAGGAGCGCATCCGAGAACTCGAGCGCATCTATCGGGAGCGCACGGGGGAGCGCGTGCGAGATCTGATCCCCACGGAGGAACTTCCGCCGCGCGGTCTGGAACGAGACCGCCGGCTCGCGGCTGCCGCCGAGGAGGCGCTTGCCGCGCGCCTCGAATTGACGGAAGCGGATCTGCGAACGCTGGCGCGCGCACGTGCCGCCGCGGTACAGGGGGCGCTGCTCGGCTCCGATCAGATCGACGCGAGCCGGGTCTTCCTCGTGGAGGTCGAAGTCGCCCAGGCGGAACAGGCAGTGGACGGTGTAGGTGGAATTCCCACGGAGCTCGCGCTGCGCGCTCGCTGACTTGGAGTTTTGCTTCGCGTACGGCCGATCTCGAAACTAATCGAGTCGTGTTGATTATGGGAATAAGCCTGCGTTCCCCGTACTGTCTGCGCTGCGCGTTTCCTATTCGTCTCCCTCGGATTGAAGATCGGCATTTAGGTCGTGGCAATTCTGATTTAGCTCTTTGGATCGTGTCATGAGCGGTTAGATTATTGCGCCTCGAGTCGCGGGCTGCGGAAGTGATATGCGCTGCCGTCGCCCGACACCAGGAACAAGCGGAGCGATAAATGGATCCCAATGAAGTCAGCGAGAATTTGACCGCGGCTGCTGAGACGGCGACCAGTTTAGTGATCGAATACGGAATGAGCGTGATCGGCGCGATCGTGGTCTTTGTGGTTGGACGTATCGTGGCCAGCTGGGCACGGGGGCGAGTCACGAAGGGACTGACGGCGGCGGGTACCGACGCCTCCTTGATTCCGTTCTTCGCGAGCATGCTCTACTACGTGATCATTGGCGTCGTCCTGATCGCGGTGCTGAACCTATTCGGAATCGAGACGACCTCTTTGATCGCCGTCTTCGGTGCGGCCGGTTTGGCGGTTGGCCTGGCCTTGCAAGGCACGCTCTCTAATTTCGCCGCCGGCGTCATGCTGCTGATCTTTCGGCCGATTCGGGTCGGTGACTTCGTCGAGGTAGCGGGGCAGGCAGGCACCGTGAAAGAGATCTCGATTTTCAGCACGATCATGCATACCGGCGACAACGTACGCATCGTCATCCCGAACGCTCAGGTCTATGGAGGTACGGTCAAGAACTACTCCTACAACGACACGCGACGGATCGATCTCGTGATGGGGATCGGCTACGGCGACAATATCGGCAAGGCCATCGAGATCATCGAACGGGTGGTTCAGGGCGACGGACGGACTCTGAAGGAGCCGGCGCCGACGGTCGCGGTCGCCGAACTCGCGGACTCGTCGGTCAACCTGGTCGTTCGCCCCTGGTGCGAGGCAGGGGATTATTGGGGCTTGCGCTGGGACCTCACTCGCGCGTTGAAGGAAGAACTCGAAGCGGGCGGTTGCAATATTCCGTTCCCGCAGACGGACGTACACGTCATCGAGATGCCGTCACGTTAGGCATAGATTAGTTCTTTCGATCGACGGAGCTGGCCGGCCGCTCCGAGCCCATCTGACGGTCTCATCATGCTTCGCCCGGGTCCACAGGGCGCGGGCGGGCCTGTGTGATGAGCCGAGCCTTGGGAAGAGACGTGTGTCGAGCGGCCCTTCCTTGGTTTGGGGGGCCGCTCGCAATTGAACAGGTATGACGACGTGGGCCGGAGGGGTGCCCTCACGACCGACGAGGAGAGGAATAGATGGTTCGAATCGATGGGCGGTGGCGAGAGACTCTCGCGGCGGCGGTGCTTCTGGCGGCAGCGACAGTCCTGCTGGCGACAGCACCAG
>Ga0315316_10003007_pt1 | contig 12218 bp, 10 predicted proteins | sample M160m3416metaG_FD_203702 | JGI IMG/M metagenome (GOLD analysis project Ga0315316, IMG submission 203702) | Ammonia-oxidizing marine archaeal communities from Monterey Bay, California, United States - M1 60m 3416 | ecosystem: Environmental > Aquatic > Marine > Intertidal zone | place: USA...
TATGTAGGCATTAGATGTCAGATACAACTCGTTCGTCGCCTTGACCAGCGGCCTCAAGCACAGTGTGTACAAATCTTGCCGCCGATTCATCTTTCGGACGACCCGAATCATACGCTTTCTGAAACTCGGTAAACCCTTGGTCATAAGGACTCTGAGTAGTTGCCTCTACTGAAACACTATCTTCAGCAAGTGCCTGTCTCTGTCCTGCTACTTGCGTATCAGTCTCATTAACAGTGTCCTGCGCCAGTTCCGGTTGTTCAACGGGAACAGTGGAAGGAGCTAGTTCCTGCCATTCAGCTTGTATAGCTTCTGTATCCAGTTCGCCATCGTAAGCCTTAAACAAAAGTTGCCCTGCTTTAGAATCAGTATCAACACCAGCTTTCATAAAAGCCATTTCTCGTTTTAGCTGATCGCGTTCTTGAATTGCTTCACGTCCTCGATCTGCCGCATCTCGAAGTTCTTTTATTCCATTTGGTTCTGCCATATCTATCACTCCTTTGCTATCGCACATAGTCGGAGGAACTATGCGGTGCGTGACTAAATTTGTTTCCCCAGTCGTCACTAGCTGGTTCAACCTCCACTACATACTCATCAGGGGCGTGGGTAAGTCCCGATGGATAAGCTCGCGTCCGGCCAATAATTAGCTCACAGACGGCCTACGGTTAGTATACCTGAATATCAGTCAGGATCAAGGAATATGCACTCTCCGGGGCATTCTTCTGCCGCTTCAATAACACCTTCTAACAGGTGGTCAGGTACTTTAACTGACTCTCCCATACGATGAGTGGGTTCTTTGGGTACAGGAGTGCCTACTTCTCTTACATAAAATAAGCCGTCATCATGCCCGAAGAATACGTCAGGTGCTATCTCTTCGCACAAGCCATCGCCTGTGCATAAATCTTGGTCGATCCAAACTTTTGGCATTAGCCGGGATGACTAGAAAGGAATGCTTCATATGCTTCCTCAGAATCTAGAACTATTGTGGTGTAAGAATACTTAGAGCCATCATCACCCTTACCTAAAGTAACAGTGATCGTTCCGATTAAAGTACCTATAGCAACTAACAAGGCTGTTATTGCAGTAATGAGCTTAACAGTCTTATTCATTTTCGTTGTAGAAGTCTTTACCCCAGTTCTTACTTTGGATAGCTTCTTCAGCTAGATATATACGATCCCAGATCGTGCTAAATTCTGACGGAACCCAAGCAAGCGAAGCGATGATCTCTTTCATCTCATCAACATCACCTTTAATTGTTTCTAAATCACCTGCCATAGCGCTTGTAATATGAGAAGGAGTAAAACGGCTAAGGTCATCGACCCTAGCGCTCCGCAAATCATCAAGACCGCCAGCATTTTCCATGACACCTTGAGATATTTCATCAAGTTTTGCCAGAACTGTACTGTCTGTCCCAGTGTTCCCTTCAATTACCTGCACCTGCTCTTCCAAATCATCGATCCTACCAGCGATACTAGCCGCATTCCATACGACTACTCCACTGGTGATAGCCACGGACATGATGAGTCCGAGGGTTATCTTAGATACTTTGACTTGTTTCAGGTCGGTAACATCAGTCATCTACGTTTAGCTTTACCTGTAGTCTGTCCAGCCCTTAATAACTGACTATAAAAATTCTTTGCCCATGTCGATTTAGCTAATCTTCTTTCGTGTTTATACTCAAGCGCCTTACCACGAGGGTTTGTAGCACCCGGCCCACTAGGAGAACTAGCTTTATAACCACCGCTACGGCGTTTAGTACCCGGATCTAATTGATGCCCTCTACCCATTAGCTTGCCGCCGATGCTGATCCGTCACCAAAGCGTGATGCAACAACACTCTTAACAAGGCTGAGAACAGCAGTAGCACCTGCAAGTCCAGCCGCTTTCATGCTTCCCATATCACCAATGGTGAACACAGCAAGGAACGATTGCGCGAATGTGGCAACCACTCTCTCTAGTACGTCTTTGTTAAACATTATTTACGTTTACCTTTCTTTACCTTCTTATAAGGTATCTTCTTAGCTTTCCCTTTGGAAGAGCTAGTTTGTAATTTAGGCATTGGCACTCCCTATACCTGTAGTCTGTCCACTAATAATAGCACCAGCTTGACCAGTACCACCACCAGCGAATCTAGATATTCTTCGTTGCTTTCTACGTTCTAACATATCTTTTAATTCTAAAGCATCATCCTCACCAGCTATATCAACACCAAATTGTGAGCTGACACCATGTGTTTCATACTGTAAATTAGTATCCTCACTTACTTGTTCAGCGAACAAAGCTTCTTCTTGTTTAAGACTAGCGAAAGAGTTCCATACTTGAGCCTGAGATAAACCAAGATCAGCTATCTGATTAGCCATCTCTGCGTTCCAACCTTCATCTAAACCAGCTACCATCTTACCCCAACCACCTACTTCAGCAGTTTCTATATCATCCTGAACTGATGCCCAATCCTGAGTAGGATCTAAAAACATTTTCATCTCAATAGATTTAGCCCACGTTGGCGAATACCATTGCATCAATGTCTCTTGAACTTCTCTAGGCACAGAATAAGTAATACGTTCTGCTTCAGTTAGCCTTTCATTGACTTCAGGCATACCTACATTATTCTCAATAAGAGTTGTTATTAGATCCCTGTGTTCACCCGTAGTATATTCCACACCGAACTGTTTCAAAGAAGTACCTACATCCTTTTCAAAAGCAATGTACTCACCCGGAGTTGGAATGTTTTTCTCTCCACGTTCCCTCATGTTAGCAATAGCAGGGAATCTTTCTTTGAAAGCTGGCTGGTCATACATTTCTAATAGCGCACGTTCAGCAGTAAAAGAAGGATCTGCTTTAAATTTTGCATGAGCCCATGTCCAAAGAGTAGTAATATTTTCTGTACTCATCCCTGCGTTGCGTAAAGCAAGCATGAATGCATCTTGCATTCTGTTAATAATGCTTTCCGTAGAATCAACCTTTGGAGTGCCGACAGTTTCGATAGTGCCGTCACTATAAACATATGTTACTGTCCCATCCTCATTGTAAATAGTTTCAGTTATTGTCTTAGACGGAGAGTAAGGATCAATAGTACCCGGATGTTCACCACCTGACTGGATCACTGTTCCAGCGATGTCGCCGCCTACTTGCATAGCCGCTTCTGCCTGAGCAGAAGTCATACCAAATGTTTCTTCTAACTGGTCTTGACCGACACGCCACTTTAAAATATCACTACGTATTCTTTCAGCGGCTTCCCAACCTGAGCCACGGCCACCGTCAACTGTGCCACCTATTTCCCCAGCCCATCGTGCAATATCCTCTTGAGTAACAGCAGATTTTAAATTGCCTTGACCTACTGCCCCTAACCTTTCAATAGTTTGAGCTAAAATATTTAACGGATCCATCTCATCTACATCTAAACCCGGAACTGCTCTAGCTAAATCAAAAAGATTGTCTGCCATTAGTAACTACTCCTAAACATACGTGCCGCCCCTGTAATAAAGTCATTATGAAAATCTTTTGATTCGTTAGAATACTGAAACTTATCCATGTTAGTACGAGCATGAGTCATTAACTCTTGTGAACTTCTGAACCGACGGTTCCCATTCTCATCTGTGAACGAATAGTTAGCAAGCAACCAAGGGTCATCAGGTAAAAGACTCGCATCTTCCCATAAGCTTTTAACAGAAAGATACTGTCCATTCAAAACATCATCTAACGTAGCGCCTTTAGCTATATAATCTTCTCTTTCTTCTGGAGTGAACGGCCATTCAATACGATGGAACGCACGTTTAGTTATCTCAGCATCCACCATTTCTTTAGTTAACTTTTCAGACTTGACATCAACAGCCCATTTACGTAGTTCATTATCAGAGAAGTCTTGGAAGTTTCGTTTACCTAAAGCGCGCCATTCGTTCATAAGAGAACGTATACTCCCAACACCAAAGGACATTGTGCCAGACATCTTGTCAATAAAGTTGCCATCTTCGTCAGTCCAGTTAGCAAGGAATTGTTTTTCAATAAGCTGTTTAGCTTTCTCCTTGAACTCGTCTGGTCTGAAACCTTCTCTGTCTTTACCTAATTTAAAGGTTGCACCACCATTAGACATAATAAGATATGCGTAACCTGCAAGTTCAAAATCGTCTATAACACCATTAAGCAAAGCATCCTTGCCGCCTGCATCTCGTATAGCTTCCCTCGCCCACTCTGTAAATTCTAGAATAGCTGAGTTGTATGCATTAGTTTCAGGTCGATCTGCAATGCCAACGATGCCAGTCCAAGGCCGCCAAGCATCCCCACCCATCGTAGTATTCAGAACACTTTCAATGTCACCTTCGCCACCGTAATTGTAGAAGAACTCCATGTGATCTAAGAGTGATTGTTGTTGATCCATCCACCAGTCTTGTGCATATAAACCGTGAGTGTCATCGTAGAAAAAATCATGCTGTAAAGTTTCAATTTCGTAACCAAAATTTTTCCCGTCAGAAGGCACTTCATTAAATTTATCTACCCAAAAATCAAAGAAATCTTCAACCAAAGGATTGGTATCACCCCATAAATCTAACCAATTCCAATCACCTAGCTTACCATCAGCACCCGGAATGTAAGGGATCTGGCTGATAGGGATAGGAGGTGCAACGGGTAAACCTTCCCCTTGTTGTGCCGGCTGACCTTCAGGTGAGAATGGTTCACCCTCTAAAGATTCTATAGTGTTCGTAGGAGAAGCTAAACCTGTAAATGCTGTGAAGGCTTCTGGGAAGTCAGTAAGAGAACCAAGCTCATAAGAATCTATTTGAGCTTCTACAAAATCTTGGAAGTTGTACTCACCAGTACCAGCGTAATCAGCGAACTGCCAGATATTACTAGCCATCATAAAGAAATCTGCGAATTGTTCTAAAACAGCTTCACCTTCAGAACCCAGTTCCATAGTTAACAAAGCTATTATTTCTTCACGGGTTCCAAACCCACCACTACTACGAGTACGAGAGTTATTAAACACCTCATAGATTTCGTCACCGATAGCGGACGCTTCGTACCCTCCCGCTATGTACAAGTCAGCAAGTTCTTGAATGAAAGTTTTTAACCCTTCAGCACTTAACATAACTCCTTGCGGATAGTCAGGTAAAGTTCCGGGTGGTTTCTCTGTTGGATCTGCCATCAGGTTCTCCTTCTCAAACCGGCATCAGGATAAAACTGCTGTTGCATAGCAAACTTCTTCAAACGATCAGAATCCCATCCCTGATCGGCAGGAGGCATAATAGTTTTACGATTAGGTTTCCTCCATATATGAGGAAGATCAGCAGATACTTCCACCCCAAATCTCGGAGCTGAACTAATAGCTTCTTCTTGATCTTTTATACTGTCATAACCAACGAACACAGCGTCACCATTCTGTAAATCTATTTGCACATCTTTAGGTAAAACCTTCTCAGGGTTCTGTCCTACCCGACGAAGCTCACCAGTCATACCATCAAATATAGAAGGATCTTCCGCACCAGCGATAATCGTCGAACCAGCTAAAGCAGAGTTCATACCAAAAACTTGATTAGCAAGCCCCGGATTTAAAGAATCAATGCTCTGATGCCCAGTACCTTTCGCCCCTAACCCAATCTTCGATCCTAAACTAGAAGCTAAATCTATGAGTTTACTTACATGCTGTGGATTTTGATCTAACCATCCTGTTAATGCGCCTCCACCAGCAGAAGCTAACATCCATCCATAAAATTTTCTAACAGTGTCATCAAGATAAACTTCATCTTGATCGAATGGCTCGCCTTTACCCGGACCGCTACCTGACCCAGTATTAAAAGGTGAACTGGGATCTTCCCCAACTGGGAACTCACCCGGAGACTCGTCAAGATGGTATTTCCTTTCTCGCAAAAACTTACCCATTGCTTCTTTTTGTACTTCAGGATCCATGAATGGTTCAAATGGAGTGAGTCCAGCGTCTTGGTCAAATGGTTGAGTGCCTTCTAGTATCTTGTCCCATATCTCATCATCGAACATACCTGCTAAGGATTCTTCAGGATCAATAGCAAATGTGTTAGTAAATTTGTGAAAATAGTTACCAACATTCTCACCGAACCCTTCAATAAAAATATCGTCACTCTCACCCATGAGTGTCTCTAAACCCTCAAGATTAAAGAATCTAGGATCTTCGAGTAATTCGTCTATAGACACACCCTGATTCTTAGCTATTTCACCAAGCTCATCAACCAAACCTTCGAAGTAAGTATGAAAGTTGGTTGCTTGATCCATTGAGTTTCTTGTAACACCTGATTCCACCAGTTCAAGAAATCTAGCCAAAGGATCAAAATTAAGGAGAGCTTGCAAGTCCGGCTCTCCTGATAGGGGATTATGAATTGGAACATTTGCATTTATCCAGTCTTCATCAAACCCTTGACGAAGTATTTTCTCAAGCATGTCAGTATCAGCGGCCGCCTTTATCTGTTCGAAAGGGGTTGCAGGCATTTCCCCAGCTACTATCCTCTCATAAACAATCATTGCATCATCTACCTCAAGACCCACATTTTCAGCAAACCTAATAATTTGTTGTTCTAACTCGTCGTTCCACTCAAGAAGAGGGTTTACCTCAATTTCTAATTCTTTTGCAGTATTCTTTTTTCGTATACGATCTCGCTCTTCGGGTGTTCTTTCAGTTCCATCTGGACGGAAATCAGGATTCTCAGGGGTGTTTTTTATACGCTCTATTCTTATCTTTTCTTCAAGCTCTTGTATTTTTTGTCTACGCTCTTCGCTAGTTCGACGGCTACCATCTTTCCTAAATATAGGATGATCGTCTGCTTCTATTCTTTTGTTACGCAACCAAGAATGTAAATGTTTACGAAGTTCGAGTTCTACTACATCTGGATCATCAAGATAAGCGGATAAATCTGTTAAACCTGAAGTGGGACTGTCCTTATCTATCATCATTTCAAGTTCTGCTATAGTCACATCTGACGAAGTTAAACGCTTGTGGTGGTTCTCTATAGCTAATTTCATGTACCCACCATCTGCCAACTCCTGATTAGTAGGGTTATAATTCATGCCACCTTTAACCGCACCCGCACTATGCTCTTCTTTAAATAGTGTCCTAGCCTCAGCAAGAAGATCAGGATCAGTCCACGGGTCATCTATAATCCAATGATCCGCATTTCTTATTGCTTCGTCAATTTGTCCCATTATTTCTGCATACTGATTATATAAAGCATCATCTAAAAGCTCTGACTCGTATAACTCATCTAAAACATCGCGCCAGTCTCGTGGACCTATAGAACCCGGAGTACCTCGTTTACCTAGAATGTATTCATCGTGATCTAAAATACTTTGCCAAACCGCACGAAATTGTTCTTCCCATTCTTCTCTATTAGCCGCTCTATTAATAGGAACAATACTGTCACCGTGATCTCGCACCATCTCAGTAAACTTTTGTACACCCGGATCAGGATTAGCACGTTGCCAATATTCCTGTACCGCTATTTCATATTCACGCACTGAAGCAAAATCTGAAGGATCAGGTTTTTCAAGCACTTGACTGGGGCGCACTTGGTCAGGGAACGGCGTTATAATAGCATCCTGATCTGGCTCTATAAAACCACCGGAAGTTCTTCTTGACTTTAAACCACTTACACTTGTAAGAGTCTTAGGCGTAACATAATTGTCAGGATTAAGCCACTTAACAAATTTGGAAGCGGCGTTACCCATAGCGGCTCGACCAGCAGGTCCAAGAGCGACACCTATACCTAATTCAAGTCCCCATTCAAGAGCGCTATTAGGGATGAGAGGTATCAGATGATCGAACTTGCCTTCATGTGGCATGGGGACAGGAAAAACGTCTTGCTGGTAAGGAGAAAAAACTCTGTTGTCATCCATGTTTTCCATTGGTGTATATCTTGGATGTTCCATTGCTTTTCTGCGCGCTTCTTCATTAAACAAATATGATTGTTGTCTTCCTTCGGCTTCTACTGATGGGCGTAACTTAACTCCCGGTCGTCTAGGATCACCACCAGCCGCTATAACTTCTTCAGTGTTAGGTCCAACAAATGTCCCTTGCCTACCAGTTAAAACATTATTAGGTCGGTAAACACCATGAGTGTAACCAGCTTCAAATATGCCGGGTTTCTCTGAAAAAGGATTCTGTGTATAAAACTGATTTGTATAAACTGTTTCATTTTGCAATCCGACATTAGGATTAAAACCAGCCCTACCAGATGAAGAACCACCTCTTGTTGCAGGAATAACTTGTGGTTTCACATCCCACGCATACATAAGTTCTCTTGTTGAAACACCCAAAGTTTTAAGATTATCAACTATAGAATTATAACTAGATAAACCCCATTGGTTTGCTAGAACATCAGCTTGTTTAATAAACAAATCGGATTCAACAGGATGTTCAAATGGGACAGTCCCCATCTCCGAAGTTTTTGGAAGTTTAGTATTAAGCCCTTCAGCCCATTCACCCGGATCAGAAGTAACAGTATTACCTACCGATCTTTGATGAGCCATAGGTACACCCATCTCCATAACAGATATATGTATCGCTCTTAATAATTCCAGATAAGCTTCGGCCGCTTTCCGTTCAGAATATTTAACTGTCATTGATTTCTTCCTGTCGGCATGTTAGTCAAGTTACGTCTTCTAGATATAACATTAGCTATCTGAGCGAACGGTTGTGGGTTCACACCAGTCAACTGATTAGCTTTAGCTATACGTTCCTCTAAAGTTCTAAACAATTCAGGCTGTTCAGCAGTAGGTTCTAACGCTAACTCTTCCCGTATCTCTTGTGCCATGCGTTCATAATCACGCATCGTGTATGCGTAATCTGTACCAACTCTCGATCCTAAAGTATGACCAAAAGTATTTAATGCATTAGCTAACGAACCGCTCTCACCAACAGCGGCTTCTTCTCCTTGTTGCTGTATAAGATCCAAGAAGAAACTAACGATAACATCCCTCGCCGCTTTTCTAGTAACGGCTCTAGGGTCTACGTAATCGTCATAAGCAACATCCATCTGATTAAATATTGTCCCTCGATCTTGAGTTGTAACATTAGGAACTTTTTGGAACTGACCCGGATTTAAACCTGCCTGATAAAAAGGTTTCGTAGCTGTTGTACCCGGATCCCAAGCTGGCGAGTTTTCTATTGCTTCTATTTCTTCTTCGCTTAAAGCACCTGATTGTTTAGCGTAACGGTAGTAATCAAAATCAGAATCGTTAGCTCCTATGAAAACATTCTCATCCCAGTTTTCATCTTGGTAAAATAATCTCATAGCAATATCAGCAACCGCCTGCTGTGCAGGTAAACCGCCTCCACCAAAAGCTTCCTCAAACATTTCTTGATCCTCACCCAAAGGAGAGTCTCTCATTTCTTTTATCTGGGCTTTAAGTTTCTCACGTACATTAGCTTTACCTTCATCAGAAAAAGTTCTACCACTTCTACTAGCGAGACTATCTAATCCACCGATCACACTCTCTATAGCATTCAAGTACCCTGTTTCTTTTCCACCTCTGCCCGGAAGAGTTTCTAATTTACGAGCAACACTTCTGTTTATAACAGTGTCTAAGTATGCGGAACCATCAGGTGAAAGTTCTGCCTTGGGTGTATTTAATCCTTCTTGGAGGAAATCTACCTGCAACATTTGAAGAGCGTCAGTAGTTGGATCGGCAGTAGCTCCTGCTTCTCCACGTACAAGACCCGGAATTTCTAACTTGCCCCATTCGGCAGGAGCGCCCATGTAACCCCATGCGTATAACTCTTGTTGTATTTGTGCAACAAGCGAAGAGTATCCGTTTCCATCTCTCGTCTCGTTATATAGTTTGTCCATGAAATAGTGGGCATCCATTGGACCGATCTTGCCATTTGAAAATAAATCTTTAACGCTTTCAATATCTCCGAAAGCTGTGCCGTCGAAAGAAGTAATGAAACCTATTTGGTTTGCTAAGGATTCATCATCTCCATCGACAGAAGGTAGTATTCCTTCGCCAAGAGTTGCAACATCTGGTCCTAATAAAAGCGCTCTGTTGTTTCCTATAAGATCTTCAGAAGCGGCCATTATTGCTTTCTCAAAGTTTTCTGCTACTAGATGCTCAAAAGCGTTATGCCCCCACATTTGATTCATGTTCGCTATGTTTACGCTAGCAGTTGATTCACCTGCTCTTCTGTAACTAGGTATGTCCATGCCATTATTTACAGAGTTCCCTAGCACTCTAAGAATCTCAGCCATTGTTTCTCTGCCGGGTTCACCTTCAGGCAAGTAAGGTTTATCCCATCCTCTTTCTTCCCAATCCCAATTCTCGTCAGGGTTAGCTGAAGCCATAATATCAAAAGCTCTTTGCAGTTCAGCTTGCACCTTGTCTTTAACTTGAGGGATCTTAGTCCAGTTAGACGCAATATAATTGTAAACCGTATTACGGTTTTCTATATTGCTCAGATCCAATAATTGAGCAGACGGTTTACCATCATCTCCCATGAACTGTGTTCCACCTAACAGGATTGATTGTCCTAGTGGCGCGCCTTCACGTTCTAATCGAGAAATGCCATGACCAGTAAGCCAGTTAATAAACTTTATGAAAGCAGTTTCTTTACTTATGGAATCGAAATGGATTTCTTTTATTGTTGTACGACCAGTGCCTTGTTCTGTTAGATCGCTACCATCAGAGTCATAGTAATCAGCAGAGTCTCTTCTTGCGTCTTCTGTTGATTCATTTTTTCCTCCGAGCCAATCATCAAGCCATTGTAAAGAATAGAAATCAAACTCATCTTTAACAAATTGTGATACACCACGACCAATATTTTCAGCACCTGTGCGGTAATGATCCCCTTCTGGTCCCATCACTGTGTCATATAAGGCATCACCACCTCGGCCTATAATATCATGCGCTTCATCACGAACGCCTTCTATTGTTGGAGCCATCGCTTCATTAAGACCAGTCGGATCAGGTAAACCCATATTACTCATTAGACAAGAACCCCTGTGTTGATATTAATATTGCCACCATCATATTTAGCTAACCAACTCTCTCCGATCAAAGGTACGAATACACTATAGAATAGCTCATTCAACCACGGTTTGTTATTGCTAAATGATTCTAATACTCTATAATACTGCGCTCTTAAAGCGTCACGTTTTGCTTGAGCGTCAGGAGTAGTCAACCCTTGCAATGCATCCATCTTGTCTTGGAACCCTACAATCGTAGCCATAGCAGTTAACACATCTTCCTTATGCAACCCTTCAGGAGCTAATTCAGGTGTTTCTAAAATGAGCCTAAACTGGTGTATAGTTTCCTCCCTACGTAACCTAGAAGTCCCAGTAGTAATAGAATGATTGAATACAGGATGTTGACTCTTAAACGATTCAAGCCATATATCCCACTTATCTTGCACCTCCTTAGTGTCCATACCAGCACTTTTAAGCGCTTCCTTTTGTTTCAAATACCTGACCCTATGCTGACTATAAACACCATAAGAAACATTAAAGTAAAGACTCTCTAAGAATTCTTCAGGTGTTCGTAAAGAACGCAACCCTATATTCACTTGTCTTTGTTTAGCTTCAGCTACATACTCATCATCTTCAGGATCAAAATCTCTAGGCATAAAGAAAGGACTCGCCATCTTAAATGATCTAGTAAACTCATCATTATCAACTAGCCAACGATTAGCATCTTGTGTTGTTTCTAAAACAGCGAAAGGAATCTTTTCATAAGCACTAGTACGGAATGGTGAGAACTGCATAGCATTAAAATCCTCACCCGTTCTAGCTTCTATGTTCTTAACCCACTGAGGGTAAGCTTCTTCATAAGGCATACCTAATTCAAGAAGATCATAAAACTCTGAGTTCCATTCCCAATTCTCATTTAATGTAAGGTCAGCTAAGTAACCTGTACCAGTACCAAAGAACCATGTCATAGCTTGAAGCAACTGGTATTGCTTCGCCATAGCATCAACCTTCTCTAAGAATTCTTCTTGGAATAAAGCAGGGTTATCAGCACCAGCAATCTCTTGCTCAGTAGGTATCTTATCTTGCATAGCTAAAAACTTGAGAACATCAATCTTTGCTTTGTTCCTAGCTTCACCTTCAGGTCCATCAATATTAGCTATTTGCAAACTTCTTGTTAAAATCGCTGGCATGAAAGAAGACCAAGTAGCTTTCCACAATGACTCAGCGTTAGAGGAAACCTCACTCACACATCTGTATCTGCCACCAACTAGATTATCTTCAAACAACTTTCTGATCTCAGGGT
>Ga0315316_10003008_pt1 | contig 12214 bp, 27 predicted proteins | sample M160m3416metaG_FD_203702 | JGI IMG/M metagenome (GOLD analysis project Ga0315316, IMG submission 203702) | Ammonia-oxidizing marine archaeal communities from Monterey Bay, California, United States - M1 60m 3416 | ecosystem: Environmental > Aquatic > Marine > Intertidal zone | place: USA...
TTTCTGGAAACTGGTCCTATAATCCAGAGCATTATGAGAACTCTGAAGTTCCTGTTAGTGTAATGGCACAAGACCTACTGACTACATACAAGTATGGTTGGAAAACTTCTTATTATCAAAACACTTATGATGTCAAGACTGATGAAATTCAGGAACCTGCACATCCAATAGGTTGGCATGATAATGTAGAAGAAGTTGGCATTCAAGGTCATACGAAATTGGATGCTTTAGTTGACGATATTATGAATTCTGAGGAGGAGGTTTGTGACAGTTGCTCAATCTAATATTGATTCTATGACGGTATTTAATACTCAAGAGGTTGATACCAAGAAACAACCAATGTTTTTTGGTAGACCATTAGGTATTCAAAGATATGATACTTATAAGTATCCTGCATTTGAGAATTTAACTAAGTCTCAATTAGGATATTTTTGGAGACCAGAAGAGGTTTCCTTACAAAAAGATAGAGGTGATTATCAACAGTTACGTCCAGAACAGAAACATATTTTTACAAGTAATCTAAAGTATCAAACGATGCTTGATAGTGTTCAGGGCAGAGCACCTGGAATGGCATTTGCTCCATTCTGTTCTTTGCCTGAACTTGAAGCATGTATGAATGTATGGCAACTCATGGAGATGATTCATAGTCGTTCATATACTTATATTATGAAGAATATCTATTCAGATCCTTCTGCAGTATTTGATACTATTCTTAGAGATCCTCGTATATTAGAACGTGCTGCCAGTGTTACTGGTGCTTATGATGATTTTATTAATGAATCATATGAGTGGGGACAGAGTAATTTATGGAAAGAAGATCGTAAAACTTCATATTTATCAGAATATGAGATGAAGCGTGTTAAACAAAAACTTTATCGGGCAGTTGCTAATGTTAATATACTGGAAGGAATACGTTTTTATGTCTCTTTTGCTTGTAGTTTTGCTTTCGGTGAACTCAAGCTTATGGAAGGTTCTGCAAAGATCATCTCCCTCATTGCCAGAGATGAAAACCAACACTTGGCAATTACACAGAATATATTAAACAATTGGAAGAAAGGTGATGATCCTGAGATGGTTGAAATTGTTAAGGAAGAAGAGCCTTGGTTGATTGAAGCATTTAAAAAATGTGTAGATGAAGAGAAGGCATGGGCACAGTATCTTTTTAAAGATGGATCCATGATTGGTTTGAATGATAAATTATTACATCAGTATGTTGAATGGATTGCCAATCGTAGAATAAAGTCGTTAGGATTAAAACCAATTTATGACATTCCTGCAAAAAATAATCCACTACCTTGGACAGAGCATTGGATCTCTTCTAAAGGTCTTCAAGTGGCACCCCAAGAAACGGAGGTAGAGTCATATATAGTAGGTGGAATCAAACAAGATGTCGAAGAAAATACCTTCGCAGGATTCAAACTATGAAGCATAGTGTTATAGAATTGAATGAGTTCCTTTATGCATACTGCTATTCTACATAATAGAAAAGGAACTAGAAGCAATGGATGGGAAATCAGAAAAGGAGAAGAAGGATAAAAAGAAAGATGATGATGAAATAGAATGGGATATGGAAGATATGAAACAATCGATTATTGAATCTGCTGAACAATCTTGGGATAAATTTGCTGGTGGTTAGTTATGAAAAAATTTATTTTTGACGTTGATGGGACTCTTACTCTTAGTCGGCAGCAGATTTCCAGTGAGTTTTTATTTTTCTTTGTTGATTTTATTTCTAAGAATGAAGTTTATTTAGTCACTGGTAGTGACAGAGAGAAGACTATAGATCAGGTTACACCTGGTATATACAATCAATCTAATAGAGTATATAACTGCTCTGGTTCTGATGTATATGAGGGTGATAAGAATGTGTATAGATCTGAATGGGAGTTACCTTTGGATGTAGAAAAATTTTTGTATGATGAATTAGATTATAGTCAATTTCCTCTTCGTAATGGTAATCATATTGAGAGAAGACTTGGTGGAGTTAATTTTAGTATTTTAGGTAGAGATAAGGATCCTTTTCTTGGTCGGCAAGAATATGTTGAATGGTGTAGGGAAACTAATGAGAGAGAAGATATAGCACATAGACTTAAGAGTGCATTTCCTGGATTGTCTATTGCTCTTGGGGGTCAGACAGGTCTTGATATTGGACCATATGGTAGTGATAAGAGTCAAATATTAAGAGATTTTAATAAGGATGATGAGTTACATTTCTTTGGTGATAGGATGGAGAACGGTGGAAATGATTATTCTTTAGCAGAAGCAGTAAAAGAAAGGGGTGGGTATATATATTGTGTTAAAGATTATAAAGAGACTTGGGAATTATTATCTAAATAGAAATTAGCAAAATGAAAATTATGGCATGGAAACCACCTCAACGACCAGAGTGGTTGAAGATTTATATGAAAATGCCTGGGAATATCAGGGTGCAGCTTTTACTTCTGCTGATATTGGCGATTTCTTCGGTTACGTCTACTGCATTACTAATCTCCAAACAGGGAAAAAGTACATCGGACGAAAATACTTTACACAGCGTCGCAAGCCTAGAGGTGCGAGGCGAAAAGTTACAAGTGAGAGTGACTGGAAAAAATACTACGGAAGTTCTGCAGATCTTAAAGCCGATGTTAAAAAATATGGCAAGTCAATCTTTAAACGAGAAATAATTAGTTTACATAAGACTCTTGGTAAGGTAAACTATGAAGAGACTAAACAATTATTTCTAAATAATGTATTGATGGAGGCTCTTGACGATGGAACTCCAGCATACTATAATAGCAATATTCTAGGTCGTTATATGCGAAAGGACTATGGTAACTTTAGAGGAAACTCTCAGACAATCACGTGATTGGGCAATTAATAGAATAGAAATATTGACTGAGAATCAGTGTGAAGAAGATGCTTTTTCTATTGTACAAGAATTTTCTGAATGGTTAGATCCTGAGAAGGATGATCATGATATTTTTTCAATGGAATATATAAATGGGCAATTAGAGGATATGGATGACTGAAAGTGAATTAAACTTGAGACAAGAAACTTTAGCAATTCTTCTTAAGAAATTTGGTAGTTTGAATGGTAATGGAATTCGATCTATTTACGAATGTGCTGATGATTGGTGTTGTAAATTTAAAACCACTTCAGGGCTTGTCAAATATTACGAAACGTATTATAATAAAACTAAATAGACTCACTTGTAAAAATAAAATGCAAAAAATAGTTAATGTACTTGCTGTGTCGTCTGCTGTTGTATCTCTTGCCGTTGTTGGCAGTGGGTTATATGTATATGTCAATAGAGGTGCAATCATTGATAACGTTAAGTCTCAAGCTCTTGAAGCAGTTCTTGGAGGTCTTGGCGGTCTTGGTGGTGGTTTAGGTGGTGCATCTGTCCCATCTCTAGAGGGTGGACTTCCTGACGGTGCCAATGATCTATCACCATCACCACAGGCTTCTGGTCTTTCTGGTCCTTCTATTTCTCCTTCAACTCCAACATTCTAAGGTACTATATAAGAGTAGTAACTTTTAGTTAAATGTCAGACGAAGTTAAGGAAGAAGAGAAGAAAGAAGAAAAGTCTAAAGGTGCTTTAGGAAAACTTAAAGATGCTATTCTTCCGGATGCCTCAGAACAAGCAGCAATCATTAGTACATTTGTACGCATGGGTGTTCTTGTGTGGTCGGGTGGAATATTGACTCTTAATTATGTGGCGATTCCAGGTGTACCGCAACAAAAGATCGATCCGACATTTATAGCCTCAGTTTTCACTGGGGTTTTGGCTAGCTTTGGAATTCAGACAGCATCTAAGAAAGGTGATGGAACCATGAAGATGGATGCTGCTGCTAAGGCTGCTGCTAATGGTGGTGCTGGTGGTGGAACAGTTCAGACAATTAGAATTGAACAACTTCCATTAAAGATTATTGCTGCTGATATTCCTAGAAGTATTGATCCAAAGAATGATCCACCTAAAGAACCTACTGCATAATATGAGGAGATAGATTATGAATAAGTGGATTGGAATTAGTTTAGGAGCAGTGGTAGGTATCTCACATATCGGTATGATTGGGATGCTTGCCAATCGTTCTAAAATGCCTATGGTTAATTTACCTGTTGGACCTTATACGTCTTATCAGGTAAGTGCTAGTGAGGAAGGATATACAATTAATTATCGTGCAAATGATCCTCTAGTAATGGAGGTCACAAAGGATGTTAATCGTCCTAGTGGGTTTTTGGGATTGGGTAAAACGAAGATTCAAACGAGAGAACTCTACACGATGGATGGGTCTCAGCACTTGGAGAGTGGACCAGTGGGAAAGTCCCTTAGCGACAAAGAGGTCGCATGTATTAAAGCAGAAGGTAGTGGAGAAGGAACAGGTAGGATGGTCGGTGGTGCAGTCGGTGCCTCTGTTGCTACTACTGGTGTCGCCTCTATTCCTTATGTGGGTTGGGTGCTTGCTGGTGCTGCTACGATGATAGGTATGGATCAAGGAGCAGAGATAGGTGGTTCAATGTCTAGAAGTTTTGCAGATTGTTAAGTCTAAATATAGATACTAATTCAATATAAAAAATGGGTAAGATAAAAGGAGCATTCGACAAAGTAGTTGAATGGGATAAGTCAATCATTAAAAAGTGTCAAGATAAGTTTGGATGGACTGATTATCAAGTAGTTGTTATCTCATTTGCTAAGGGATTTGTGATTGGGGCAATACTATTATGAAGGATCTTAAGATCCCATTCGCAGTTATCTCATTCCTAGCAGTTCAGTTAGGTGGTGCTGTGTGGTTTGCTGCACAATTGGAATCTAGAGTCTATAGTCTTGAGACTGAAGATTACACAGAGCAACTACAGATGATAAAAGAGAATCGTAGATACATCCAAGAAGCAATCATGCCTAGCTATGAAATTGGTGACAACTGGGACAACCCACACCATAATAACTGGGTCAAAGCAGGTGGCTGGAAGAAGTAATTGTTGAACTCCTAACTATGTTCTTGAGTCAACATAAAAATAGTTAATATTACCTATAAGTAATCTAAATATAATTGAAATTTATGCGAGCCCACGGCTAGTAATCGTGTCTCATTACACAGTCCAGTATATGGACCAAACAAGGCATCATCAAGAGATTTGCGAATACGCAGAAGATGCTTTCTCAGCAAGAAATCAAGCAGTACAAGACGTAGAATATTTACATAGTCACCCAAATGCGATAGACTGCATACAGAATGAAGGGTCACTATTTTGTACAACCTTATGACAACATTTATAAGAACGTTGTGGATTATGTTAATATCTGCAGCGGTGATCTTTATGCCATCGATGGCATATGCCGCAGAAATCCAGATGGGATCTGGAGGCAACTTAGTCTTTGAACCTAATGAGATAACAATCTCTGCAGGAGAATCAGTTACAATAGTCAATGGAGATTTACCACCACATAACTTTGTGGTAGCAGATCATCCAGAACTATCACACCCAGACCTTGCGTTTGTGGGTGGAGAGAGTTTCAATGTTACTTTTGATAATCCAGGAGACTATGAGTTTCAATGTGAACCTCATGCTGGTGCTGGTATGAAAGGAGTCATTCACGTATCCTAATGCAAGAAGTTGTTCAGAGTGTTAATATTATGATTGGCATTCTTGTTGGTGGTGTTTCTTGGTCTATTTACTATATAATGCGTATGGCATATCTTGAAATGAATGATGACGGAACACAGCCAAGAAACGAAGATAGCAATTCTGGAAGCTAAAGTTGAACATATGATGGGTCATGTGAAAGAATTGACTCAACGTGTTCGTGCTAATGAGAAGGTAGTTGCTTCTGTTAGTCTTTTGGGAGTTATAGCCTGTACCATTGTTGGTGCAGGTTATTTTGCGCCAAAGGCAGAAGCAATACCTAGTCCTGGTCAATGGATACAGGATATGAGAGAATGGAAGTCAAAGCAAGGTCGTACTTCAGTAGAAGATTCTATAAATACTTCACTACTAGAATACGAGGACATGGAACATGGGTGCGATGACCCCACCGAGCAGGAAGAGCTGCTACAACTTTCGAGTAACGGAGATTAATCGTGTTCTTGACGGGGATACTATTGATGTCACCATTGATCTCGGTTTTGATTTATTCAAGAAAGAAAGAGTTAGAATTGCAGGAGTTGATACGCCAGAGAAGAGAACCAGAGACCTCGAAGAGAAGGCATTGGGAATAGATGCTACTAATTGGTTGAAGAAAAAGTTAGAAGATACTATTGCAGGTGATGGAGATGAACTTACTATCAGAACTGAATTGGTAGGTGGTCAGGGTAAGTACGGTAGACTTTTGGGATGGTTATATATAAATGAGGAGACAGTTTCTCTCAATGAACAAATGATCAAAGAGGGATATGCTCATGCGTATGATGGAGGAACCAAGGATATGAACCTTGAGGCACTTCGTGAAATCCGTAGATCATTTGGTACACTAGTGGAGTAAATTAATGGAAGACTTATTAAAAGAAGCAACAAAAACAATTGAAGAGGTGCAAGAAGCAGCACCTATTATTGCACCAGAACCAGAAAATAATAATTTGCGTGATGCGGGTATTGTTATTGGGGTTATTGTAGTAGCTGCTATATGTGCTAAACTGTATAAGTGTACTGCTAAGAAAAAGTAAGTGGACTTACAAAAGATTGCAACTTATGGTAGTGCAGTAGCTGTTGTAGGTACTGGTACTGTGGTTGGTGGTAATGTTGCCATTGATCATGCTACTGGTGGACCTGAAAAGAGAATAAAAGCAGAAGCAACCGAACTTAGATTAATCGTTAGAGAAGAAGTTCGGTCATCATTACTTGAAGCATGGCCTAAACAAACTGGACCTGTAGTTGGAGAGACGAAGAAAGTAAATGATTATCGTAAAGAAATTCTATCCAAATAATGGATCCAATTCATAATATTCCTGTTATTAGTATAAGGGATACTGGTGTTTCTTATGTGCGCCCTTGGATGATACAGCAACCTTATGTTCCTAATTTTAATCCAATAACGAATTATCTAGGGTTTCCAATTGTAGATATCCCTGGTTGTGTGGAAACACATCCAGAAGAGAATAGGAAGTCTCAAAAATTACCTAATTTGGTAGGTGATGATGGTAAGTCGGTACAAACATTTTGTCCTAGTGGTCAATATCCATCATATGATGCGATGAATTATGAACCAGAACAATTAATAATTACTAGAGAAACACCACCTCCACCTGTTGCTCCTCCACCAGATCCACCAGAAACTCCTTCAGCACCTGATACTTCTAAAACAAATACAAAGAAGGATGTAGAATGTCCAGGACCTAATTCCCCTAGAATAGGAGATGTTGCACAGAATCAAACAGAAAAAGTTTCTGGATTTAAATTAAGTGATGATGGAACAACTTGTGTTATTTTGTATGAGGATATTGGTGTTATTGAGCAGTATCTTCCTTCTGCTCAGGTTGCGGCGACGACGGGAGGGATTGCTGTGGTGGCGACGACATCTGCCCTACTTGCAAAACCCCTAGCAGATCTGCTCCTGAAGGTTGTGAAACCTCTGGTGAAGCAGGTTTTTGGAAAAGTCCAAAAACTCCTTGGAAAAACCCCTTATCGTCCGACTCAGGCTGAGTTGAAGACGAATGATTATCGGGTGAAGAAGGGACTACTGGCGATAAATTTTGCGAAGAGGAATCAGAAGAACTCTTAGGTTGATTTATTTTGTGAATATGGGATGGTACTACTCCAGGTGGATTTACTAACACCACATCAGCACATACAGCATAGTATGGTGATTTTCTGTGGAACATAATTCCAGCTTTCATAAGTTCACCACAGTTCTTAAGTCTTGCGATCTCAAAGTCTAATCTTTTATTAGCAGTTAGTTGTTGTTGTAATCCTATTTGGGTATTTGCTGCTTTCTTACATAGTATTTGTAGTTCTTTATCTAATGGTTTGGACCATGTAGCAGAGAGTCCTAGTGATACATTATATGAATCTTTCTGTCCTGTTCTTGTAGGCATATAATATAGAATATCTCCTGGATTGTCTATCTGTCCGTCGTCGTCAGCATCATGAATGTTGTATACAGGATCATCATAGTGAGATTCATATGGTCTCTTAAATGAAATTGCTCCATTTGCATAGGGCGTCAGATTCATGGTAGGACCTTGACAACTAATCTGATTGCCGTAGGTATTAGTTATGTACGGACCTTGGAGCACCTGTATGGCTTGATTGGTTACCGAGCCAGAGGAGTTCGCAATTGGATTGGCAGTCGCACTAACTCCACCTACATCTGCTGCCATAACTGGTGAACATGTTATAGCACTTACAGCAGTTGCCGCTATTGCGTGAAGGTACTTGTTGTATCTGTGACGGACGTTATGGTACTGGTGCGCTGAATTATTGTTTGTGTGGCCATCCCTGGTCCGCTGTAATGTTCGGTGAATTGGAAGGCTGCTCCAGGATTCGTTATTGTAAAGTTGGGTTTGTTGGATAGATTCATCCCGGTCCATGTTGAAGTCACTCCCTCTATAGTATTAGTTCCAGCAGTAGTAGATGGTGCTGATATTGTATTTCCGTCGTGAGAAATATTCGTGCCAGTAACTACATATTGGTATCCTGTGTTATAATCAATTGAATTTATCGTCTCCGTTACTGTGCTAGTTGTCTCTGTATGGCTGGTCATCGAGCCCTGGGTGAAGTTGGGCACAACTGGAACAGCACTCACATCCTGAGGTATGAGTGCAATCATCACACTTGCAGCAATTACATGTATCCGTTTCATTTAGCATTAGTCGATTACTATTTCAGTAACGAATTGGCCAGTAGCCGAAGTTCCAGCCCCACCTGCTACTAGAGTCGTCACACCTGCCGAGGTAATAGTACCTGCAAGAGTACCTGCGACACCACCACTCATCGACAAAGTATTACCAAATGCTGGCATGTCTGCGACGACACCCGCAGTAACGTCAACACCACTACCGATAGTATTTACAGCGTCTCCTTGAGTCCAAGACTCGCTAAAGCTGAAAGCCGAGCCCGCAGTGTTTATGTCGTATTCACCAACATCTTGTGCTGCAGCAGCAGTAGCAGTAGCAGCAGTCATCTTTCCAAAGTGGCCAGCATCTGTTACTTTAATATTAGATCCAGATACTGTATAGGTACTACCTACACGGCTGGCATCAGTATAAGCTCCATTGACCACCAATTGAGTTGAACTCGTCATGCGGTGTGTTAAATCGGCACGTGCTATAGGTGCAGTCATTAATAACATACCAAACAGTAAAATAACTCTTTTCATGTATATGGTATAAATGTTTAATACATCTATTTAGCAAGAAATATTATCATGATTAGGTCAAGATACTTATGTACTATATGTGGTGTATAAATTATATTAGAGTTAGGTATAGAATGCTAAGCAGAGATTATAGGTTGAAACTTACAGTGATTTGTTGTAAAATAAAGTTAAAACGTCATGTCACTTTGGATGAGATGATTTGGAAACAAAAGCTTTGTGATGCAAACAAACATGCAGCAGGAATAGCAGAAAGGATTATTGGATACTAAATAAATTATGTAAAGTTATATTAATAGTCATGTTTTGCAAGAATAAAATGAGTTCAGAACAACGTCGTACATGGAAACTTAAAATGTATAATCGTTGGGAAGATACTCTAGAAGAAAGATTGGCAGGAGTAAGAGCTGCTAGAGCAAAATTAGAAGAGCAGATTGAAAGAGATACGGTAACCACTACATCAACTGGCACAACCCCCCTTGACGAATAGGGTAAATCATCATATTATACTTCAACTGGCACATCAACAGTGTGACAGTTATATAAATAACTTTACATAACGAAAGGCCCGAAAGATCGTACCCTTGCGTAGATGTACAAAAAGACTCCCATGTCGGGGTAGTCTAACATCCGCAGGGTTTTTTTATTATCCTTGCGAGACATAAAAGAAACAATCATGTCAATCAAATCAACAATCGCTGCAGTTGCAGCATCTCCGTTCCTACTCGCTGGCGCAGCTTTTGCTGGTCCTTACGTGAATGTAGAGAGCAATATCGGTTATCCTGATGGCGAGTATAGTGGTGCTACCACAGATCTTCACGTCGGTTATGAAGGTGCTATCAGCGAAACTGCTGACTTCTATGCACAAATTGGTCCTTCTTTCGTTGCTGTAGACGGAACTGACGGATCTGAGAGTGAAATCTCTGGTAAAGTTGGTGTTAGCGTTGCTGCCACTGAAGATCTTGGAATTTACGGCGAACTCGCTGGAATCTCTGCTGAAGCTTCCAATGGCGATGACGAAATCAATTGGAGTGCCAAAATCGGTGCTAAGTTCACTTTCTGATTCAGTCTGTGATATAATTAGAAGGGAGCAGCAATGCTCCCTTTTTTATTGGGAAGGTACATGAAAAGAGATGATTATTACAGAGAATTCTGTGAAGTCTTTGGACATCCTTTATGGATACTACCAATGCTTATGATAGGAATGGCAGTGTTTATTGAGACAACACATCTCGGTTATCATCATAATGATATGGCAGATGCTGATGGATATTGTGGTAGAAAGGAATGGGTAAGAGATTTGAAAAGATTTAAAGAGAACAACATGTATTAGAAGTTGAATCTTTATGATTTTATACATAGTAGAAACATAACTTTTATGAGAATACAACTTTGGTATTCCAAAGAACTAAAGTTGTGGAGGTGGTCACTTAGTGATTATATGGGACCTTCTTCAATACAAGAGACTGGATCACAACCTGATCTTCGTATGGCGATGGGAGATATTGCAAATACTGTAGAATATTTGATTGAACAAAGGAATGGAAAGAGTAAGAGTTAGATGTCGTTCTTGTGGAAAGGAATTGGAAGGACATCCTGGAAAAACATATTCTTGTGGTTGTCCCAATATGACAACTGTGAGAGATAATAATATAGCTGCACGTGACATGTCCAATGTTGTTATGTTGAATTCTAATGTATCAAAAAGAAAAACTGAAGGTCTTACCGAACAGGATTTAATGTGGCAAGAAGAAAGACGTAAGAGAAAAGTTCGTAAGTTGAACTTTGAAATAAGATAAATATTTAATACTCAAATCTACAACTTGCTTGTGTACTTTTCGGCAGGGCGGTTTGAGAGAAGAATTTTACAACTAAATGGATAAGATCCAATCCGAACTGAAAGAAGTTCAGAAGAAACTAGATGATATTGAGAAAAAACAAGAGATGATGAAGAAACTTTACGAGGAGGATAGAAAACAACAAGAGAAAATGGGCAAACGACCATTTCACCACAAATATGAGATGATGTGATATAATAGATAATGTATATCTATTTTTAATTAATGTCACCAGATAGACATGATATTCCGATCATTGGAGACTTCTATACCAAGGCAGAAGTAGATGCAATGATTGCTGCTGCTCTGGAAGAAGCACGACTTATTGATGAAGAGTCTATGCGTAAGCATAATAGGACTGCAACTATCATCAGTATGATTCTTGGATTTACTTGTCTTGCATTGTTTGTAGATGGATTACTTAGAATACTAGGTATCATTCCACCCTTTTTGGATTTGGATGTTAATGTAATAGATGATATTATAGATAAAGTGGAGAGTGATATTATGCCAATGGTACAGGATACAGCACAGAAAGCACAGAGGTATATACCAGGAAGATGAATCTACCAGGTGGAGGACATATAGACACGTCGTGGAGTTCCATAAGAACTCTTGCTATTATAGTAATGGCTTTTACTTGGATTTTCATTTTTACTCATCCATCAGAGGAAGAAGAATGAATCCGATCACAGATTTACTTTTTACGTTATCATGGTTCATACTTTTAGTGTGGGCAATACGCACAATGGCAAGAGGATGGGGATTAATGACACAACCTATGGAGAGTAATGATATTAATGGAGTGTATACTAAGACAGTAACTAAACCAGTTCATCCAGAAATGGTTGATGTTAAGCCTGGTGAGGAATTGATGGGTGTATCTTTTAAACAAGATCCTCAAGATCCATTATATAAATCAATGCAAGATCGTATTGAAACATTAAGAGAAGAAGAGGGAACAACTGAAATAGAAGAAGATGACGACGACGGAGACATTATAGTAAGGGTATGACTTTTCTAATAGCAATTATGTCATTTGCAAATTTTGTATTCTATCCATTAGTGATAGGAACTTTAGTTGC
>Ga0315316_10003011_pt1 | contig 12211 bp, 10 predicted proteins | sample M160m3416metaG_FD_203702 | JGI IMG/M metagenome (GOLD analysis project Ga0315316, IMG submission 203702) | Ammonia-oxidizing marine archaeal communities from Monterey Bay, California, United States - M1 60m 3416 | ecosystem: Environmental > Aquatic > Marine > Intertidal zone | place: USA...
CGACCGGTAAAAACTTTCTAAACCTTTCTTTTAACATTTGAGCCCTTTAATATGCACGTATAATATAAACGAAAAAACTCGTTCATATATGATTTTTAAAGACATTACAGATATAAATTTTAATGGAGTAGATATTTCATCTCACCATGAGTTCAATCATGAAAAAGTTTATTATTATGAAGATCAAGAAACACAATTAAAATCTTTAATTGCAATTCATAGTACCAAAGAGGGCCCTGCTATAGGTGGGTGTAGATACAGACAATATGATTCGTTTGAAGATGGTTTGAATGATGTGTTGCGTCTGTCCAAAGGCATGACTGATAAAAATAATGTAGCAGGCATTCCATTTGGGGGCGGAAAAGCTGTAATTTTTAAACAAGGAAATAAATCTAATAATCTTCTTAAATCTTTTGCCTCGTTTCTTAATCGTTTAAATGGAACATACATTTCAGCAGAAGATATTGGAATTACTCTTGAAGATATTATTTTTATTAGAGAATATAGTGAGTATGTCTTTGATAATGTTGATCCAGGCCCATTTACAGCTAAAGGCTTGTTTTACGCTATTGAGCAAGCAATTCAAACATATTTTTCCGAGAATCTTGTAGGTAAGAAAATTGCAATACAGGGAGCTGGTAGCGTAGGAAGAAGACTTTCTGAATATTTAGCCAGTTCAGGTGCGCATGTATTTATTTCAGATATAGATAGATCGAAATTAAGTGATATTGATAATCGCAATATTACTTGTGTTGATGACTCATTCTCTGTTGAATGCGACTTATTTTCACCTTGCGCAGTAGGAGCAATATTTACAAAAGATTCAATCAACAATCTTAAATGTAAAATTATTGCTGGGGGTGCGAATAATCAATTGTTAAATGCATCTATTGCTGAAAATCTGCTTGAAAAAGGAATAGTCTTTATTCCGGATACTTTAATTAACTCAGGTGGGGTTATAGGCTTAACTAAAGATTATTTAAAAAGAGATGATGTTGAAACTGAACAAGCGCTTCGAGATATTGCAAATAGAGTTAAAAATTTAATGGTTGAATCTCAAGAACGTTCAATTTCAATTTATCAGGCACTAAATAATAGAAATTTATAATTGACTTTTTAATTCTTCTAAATCTGATGCGCAAATATATTTCTCACTTTTCTGAGAATCAAGCATCTCCAATTGTAATTTTTTAATTGATTCTTGCTTGTTGATATTTCTATTTCCTAATTTTTGATTTATTAATGCTGCAAGGTCTAAGTTTTCTGCAATGCTTTTGTTCATCTTCTTCTTTTTATTTTTTCGTTGTTTTAGTTCAAGTTTGAGATCAAAGAAATATTCAGAATGATTTCTAGCCGCCAATGATTGATCCTGATCAACTTCAATCAACTCTATGCAATCAACTGGACAGGGTTCAATGCATAATTCACATCCAGTACATAAATCATTTATCACATTATGCATTAGATTTGCTGCGCCAGTTATTGCATCAACAGGGCATGCATCAATACATTTAGTGCACCCAATACAATCTTCCTCGATAATATTTGCTACTTGAGTTTTAAGTTCTGGTCCATACTCCTGATCTAGTAATAAGATGTCTTTATTTATCAGTTCTGAAATTTTGTTTGAAGTTTCTTGGCCACCTGGCACGCATCTATTATGAGGAGAGCCTTTAGCAATTTCCTCGGCATACGGTCGACAACCTGGAGTCTCGCATCTTCCACATTGATATTGAGGCAACTCAGCGTTGATAAGCTCAATAAGATTACTCATTTAGATTAATCAACAACCCCTAATTTCTTTTGCAGTTTAGTGTTTGAAGTCGTGTAACCAAAAGGAACTCTCTCACCAGGAAAAACTCTTTGAAAAGCTTTTTGAACAGCCAAAGTTGTTTCGTGAAAACCACAAAGTATTAAATCAAGTTTGCCAGGGTAGTCATTTATGTCTCCAACTGCAAAAATACCATCTCTATTTGTTTGAAAATCTTCTGTATTCACCGCAATTTTTTTAGATGCCAGCTCAAGCTCCCATTCAAGAATTGGTCCTAATTTCTTATTTAAGCCAAATAAAAACAAAAGCTCATCAGCCTCATGCGTTACGGACTCTTTGGTATCAAAGTTTTTTAGAGTAACCCCTGTAACTTTTTTATCCCCAACAATTGCTTCAATTTGAAAAGGTGTTAGAAGATTAACATCTCCACTATTCACCAAGTCTCTCATTTGCGCTTCGGTGTGTTGAGCACCTCTAAATTGATCTCTACGATGAATTAAATTTAATGATTTTGATGTTTTGGCTAGTTCCACTGTCCAATCAAGGGCAGAGTCACCGCCACCAAAAATAAATAGATTTTTATCTTTGTAAAGGTCCTTTGACTTCACAGCATAACTAACTCCATTACCTAAAAATTTATCTGGATCTTCTATATTGGGAGGTCTCCTTGGTTCAAAAGAGCCAGCACCAGCTGCGATAAAGATATTTTTAGTAATACACTCAATACCCTCATTTGTTTTGATCATCCAAGTTGTAATTTCGTCAACAGCTGAATGAATTTCAATTGACTCAACTCTTTGGGAAAGATGAAGGCCATATTCAAAAGGTTTAATTTGTTCCATCAAAGCATCGACATGCTCTTGTGCAGTTTGAGAAGGCACGCCAGGAATATCATAGATTGGTTTTTCTGGGTAAAGTTCAGAGCATTGGCCTCCGACTTTATCTAGGTTATCAATCAATGTGCACTTTAGCCCTAACAAGCCTGCTTCAAATACTGTGAATAGTCCGACTGGACCAGCACCAATAACTAGTATATCTGTTTCAATTTTCATTTAATTTTTTGTCCTGGTTGAGCACCTGTATCAGGAGATAATACAAAAATACCACCCTCTGAGTCACTTGCAGCCAAAATCATACCTTCAGAAATCCCAAATTTCATCTTTCTTGGGGCTAGGTTGTAAACCATTACAACTAATTTGCCTTCTAATTCAGCAGGTTCATATGCTGATTTAATTCCAGCAAATACATTTTTTGTCCCTAAATCACCTAAGTCTAACTTGATAGCAAGTAATTTATCTGCACCTTCTACGTGTGAAGCTTCTTCAACCTTAGCAACCCTCAGATCGACTTTCATGAAGTCATCTATTTGAATAATATTATTATCTTCTTTTTTCATTTTATCATCCTTTTTATAAAAATCTTTGATGTTTAACGGTTCGACTCTTGAGAGAATAGGTTCAAATTCATTTATTTCAGCATTAATTAATTCAATTTTGAGGTTCTCTATATTTTGATTATCAATGTTTAACATTAACAACATTTTCTTGCATAGTTCTGGAGTAACAGGCGATAGTAAGATGCATAAGTCTTTAAAAACATTAATAGCTGTTGTGGCAACAGTAAGTGCTTCGGATTGATCAAGCTTCCAAGGAGCATGCTCATTAATATATTTATTAGTATCATTAGCAATCTCCATAATTAACTTGATTGCTTTAGAGAATTCCTTATTCTCAAAATGTTGTAATATTTTTTTAATATTTTTATTGCAATGTAATAAATGATCTTGATGAACTGTTTTACTAAGGCGGTTATCATTTTTTGAAATGAAAGGTGCTGAACGACTAAAAATATTTAAAAATTTACCAACTAAATCTGAGTTAACTTTTTTTGATAAATCCTCAAGGTTTAAATCCAAGTCTTCAATTTTAGAGTTTAATTTGCTTGCAAAATAATATCTCAATAACTCTGGATCACACGCATCAGCAAATTGATCAGCGGTTATAAATGTGCCTTTTGATTTAGACATCTTTTCTCCATTGACAGTCACAAAACCATGCACATGAATACTATCTGGAAGTTTATATTTTGATTTCATTAATAGAGCTGGCCAAAATAATCCATGAAAATATGTAATATCTTTACCAATAAAATGATGTATTTCATAATCAGATTCTTTGCCCCATAAATTTGCTAGTGAATGAGAGTTTTTATTAGCCCAATTATCAGCTGATGCCATATAACCAATAGGAGCATCAACCCAAACATAAAAATATTTTTCAGTTTCATCAGGTATTTGAAAGCCAAAGTATGGAGCATCTCTTGAGATATCCCAGCTTTTTAAATCACCATCAAGCCATTCTGATAACTTTCCAAGTATGGGTTTTTGTATTGATGAGCTATCTAGGAAATTCACTAGATCATCTTTCGCCTTTTCTAGGTCAAAAAATACATGCTCAGAAATTTTTGTTACTGGCTTGGTGCCAGATAAGGATGATTTAGGATTAATAAGCTCTGTGGCAGAGTAGGTGGCTCCACATTCTTCGCACCCATCTCCATATTGATTTTTTGCCGAACATTTTGGGCATTCGCCAATAACATATCTGTCAGCCAAGAACATCTGCTTCTCCTCATCAAAGCATTGTTCAATTTCTTTTTTGTATATCAAGCCTGAAGATTTAGCATCAAGGTAAATTTCTGAAACAAGTGCTTCATTTTCATTGGAATGTGTTGAGTAATAATTTGTATATTCGATACCAAATTTAGCTAATGATTCTTGGTGGTTTTTATTAATTTCATCTATAAATGCGGTTGGCTCGATGCCCAATTCATCTGCCTTCATCATAATCGGTGCGCCATGAGCATCATCCGCACAAAAGGTCAAAACCTCATTATCCATTAACCTCATAAAACGAGACCAGATATCAGTTTGAATATGCTCTAAAATATGGCCGACATGGATATTACCATTTGCGTATGGAAGGGCATTTGTTACGATTATTTTTCTTGTTTTATTAATTTTAGGGACCCAATTTAACTACTAATCGAGTATTATAAGTCAAAACATTATATCAATGGGCATCAAACAAATAATTGCTGTAGCTTCAGCAAAAGGTGGGGTTGGCAAATCAACAATTTGCGCAAATTTGGCAACTTACTTTGCTAAAGATTTCAAAGTTGGAATTTTGGATGCAGATATATATGGGCCTAATCAGCATATTCTCTTTGATGTCTTTAAGTCCAAACCAGAGGTTAAAACCATAAATGGAAAAAGGTCTTTCATACCTATTGAAGTAAATAATATTTCTTTAAATAGCATGGGATTTATTCTTGATGAAGATAAGGCTGCGATGTGGAGAGGGCCCATGCTTAGTGGTGCAATCAAGCAACTAAAAGAGTTAACTCAATGGGGCGATCTTGATTATTTATTTATTGATATGCCGCCAGGTACGGGTGATGCATACCTAACAGTAGCATCAGAGATTAAGCCAAACCACGTTATTTTAGTAACCTCTCAAAGTAAATTAGCCGTTCAAGACACTATTAAATCAAAGACAATGTTCGAAAAGCTTAAAATACCCATGATTGGTGTGGTTGATAATATGTCTTATTCAATCTATCCGAATTCAGATCAGCAAATTTTTGAATTCCCATCAATAGATCTTGAAAATGAAATCGGATTAAAAGTTTTGAGCTCTATTCCCAGAACTAAAGATTTGGCAAACTTTGATCCAAATAAATTATCAACTTTTTTTGAGCCCCTTTATAATGAGCTTATTAAGGTCACATGATGAAATTCAAAAAACTTATTTCAGTTTATCTGATACTGCTTCTAAGCTTAAACACTTATGCTGCAGATGATCCATTTGAAGATTTCAACAGAAATATTTGGGCCTTTAATGAATTTCTTGATGATAATTTTGCCAAACCAACTGCTGAAGTTTATACATCTGTTACTCCTGATTTTATAGAAATTGGAATTAGTAATTTTTTTAGAAATTTAAATGAGCTTGATAATACTGCCAATCAGTTGTTACAAGGCAGACCTCTCCTTGCAGTAAATGACTTTTCTCGATTTTTAATTAATTCAACCCTTGGCTTGGGTGGCTTTATTGATGTTGGTTCACGTTTTGGCTTAGAGAGACATGACGAGGATTTTGGTCAAACATTAGGATCATGGGGAATAAGCTCAGGACCATTCTTGATGATTCCTATATATGGACCTTCTACTCCTCGAGGTTTAGCTGGTCGAAGCGTTAGTTCAGTTTTAGGAGGGACATTCGCAATTGAGGAAACTGATGTGAGGATTGGAGTTACAGCTCTTGATGCCTTAGAGACACGCGCTAGATATCTTGAGGTTGAAACCTTAATTATAGGTGACAGATACTCTTTTATAAGAGACTCATATATGCAATACCAAGCTTTTGAATCAAGCAATGGAGAGGATCAGCCAGATGATTTTGTTGACGATATGGATGATTTTTTGCTTGATTAAGTTTTACACCATTGATATTAAGTCTTGTTGAGTTGCTTCCAAGTTATTCCTTTGCATAGTTTCAAGAATCAGTGACCTATAGGCCTTAGCGTTCTTTAATCCTCGATTTAATCCAAAGATATGTTTAAGAGTTCTGGAAAGGGGATGCCCTAAATCAGCTTGGACCAAGCAATATTGTATGTACTTATTCAATATAGACTTTCTATCTTCTCCAATGTCTACCTCATCAAAAATTGTAGAATCAACATTACTAACAATCATTGGATTATCGTAAGGGCTTCGACCAAGCATAACTCCATCCACCTGTTCTAAATGTTGAATTGAATCGTTGACATCTTTAATTCCACCATTGATTACAATCTCTAGATCTGGAAATTCTTTTTTAAGTTGATAAACATTTTCATATTTTAATGGAGGAATTTGTCTATTTTGTCTTGGTGTAAGACCATTTAAAATGGCAACCCTGGCATGAACAATAATTGTTTTAAGTTTTGGATTTACTATTTGATTAACAAAATTATTTAAAAAATCTATATCGTTTCTCTCATTAACTCCAATTCTGCATTTAATAGTAATAGGCGTTGATGTAGCTTCTTGCATAGCCTCAATGCATTCTTTCACAAGTTCTGGTTCTTGCATTAAGCAGGCTCCAAATGAACCCTTTTGAACTCTTGCAGATGGGCAACCGATATTTAAATTAATTTCATCATAGCCCAATGAACCACATATTTTTGAGCACTCTGCAAGTTCACTGGGATCTGATCCGCCAAGCTGAACGGCAACTGGATGTTCAATTTCATTATTAAAGTTTAATTGATCTAGGCATCCACCATGAATAATAGCTCCTGTGGTTATCATTTCTGTATATAAAAAAGCTTTTTTAGTTATAAGGCGAAATAAATATCGATCATGTACATCAGTACATTGCATCATTGGAGCAATGCAGAACTTATGATTAAAAGACATCTAATTATAAATTGATAACTACAGCTATAAACCCAACAATACTTAAAACAATAGTATATGGGAGGGCCATTACAACCATTCTCATATATGAAAGATTGATCAGTGGAGCCAATGATGAAGTCAAAAGAAATAAAAAGGCTGCTTGACCATTTGGCGTGGCTATACTTGGAATATTCGTTCCAGTATTAATGGCTATTGCCAGCTTATCAAATTGTTCTCTTGAGATAATATTCATATCTAATGCATCCTTAATTTCGTTTATATAAATTGTTGCCACAAAAACGTTATCACTGATAGCAGATAAAACTCCGTTAGCTACAAAGAATATTGGAGCTTGATTAGCCGCTTCCTGAGCTAATACATAAGTAATAATGGGGGTGAACAATTGTTGATCTGCTATAACGCTTACCACGCCAAAGAAAACAACCAATAAAGCTGTAAAAGGAAGAGCCTCCTTAAAAGCATCTCCAAGGTCATGCTCATGAGTAATGCCCTTAAAGGATGTTAGTAGAATAATTACACCCAAACCGATGATTCCAACTGCTGCTAAATGGAGCGCTAAAGCTATTATCAAGAAAATTCCTACAAGCATTTCGATGTAAAGTTCCAGTCTGCTTTCATCAGTACTTTGAGCGAGCTCATAATCGTTAAACTCGTGGAATATATTTTTTATTCTAAGGGGAAGTTGATTACCAAAACCAAAGATACGTAGTTTTTCAATTGCATAGCAAGTAATCATGCCTGCTACAAAAACTGGAGCGGTAATTGGAGCCATTTTTATCATGAATTCAATAAACTGCCAGCCTGCAACATTTGCAATAAGTAAGTTTTGTGGTTCTCCAACAATCGTGCACACACCACCCAGAGCCGTTCCAACAACACCATGCATAATTAAGTCTCTAAGGAAGGCTTTGAAGTTTTCCAAATCTTCAATGCCAGCTTCAGATAGAGAGCTATCATCTTGATAATCATGGGCTAAAGTAGAAAAAGCTAATCCAGAATTTGCGAGATGAAATATTCTATAGAAACCAACTGCTACAGCTATCAAAACTGCAGTTACAGTTAGCGCATCCAAAAATGCAGATAAGAATGCTGAAACAAAACAAAACATTAATGATAATTTTGTTTTTGATTGAATCGTAAGAAGTAGTTTTGTAAAAATTGTTAACATTAAATTCTTCATAAAATAAATGCCAGCAACCATAAATACCAATAACAAAATAACCTCTAAATTATGTTCGATTTCATGCAATAAGGAGTAGGGATTGGTTAGCCCAAGAAATAGCGCTTGTATTGCAATTAATCCTCCTGGTTGAAGGGGGTAGCATTTAAGAGCAAGGGCAAGTGTAAATATAAATTCTAGTAAAATCATCCAGCCCACGATGAAATTACCATTTAAGTCCATGGAGTTTAAAATTAATAAAATAATAGGATTAATTGCTAAAAAAGCTATGATGGTATTTTTGTACCAGTTAGGCGAATCACCCAGAAACATTTTATATAAGTTATTTATCATATTTAAATCCTAATTCACATGAAATTAATAAGAGAACTCCATGAGTCATTCAAAGAAAATTCTAAGTTAATTATATTTTGTGATAGTAAGATTTTATATGATCAAAGCGAAAATACTTACAGTTTTGCTCCAAAAGATTTAAATCTAAAAAATCAAACAAAACCATATTTATCAATAGCGCTAATAGATGATTGCTATTTCTATGTGCTAAATGTGAATAAAGATAAAAATATTTTAGGTCTGTTTATGAATCCTGAATCTATAAACTTTGTTGATTTAAGACAAATATTAGGTTTCTTAGATCAATCTAGTTTCTTGCTGGCCTCGCGCGCATCAATACTTCAAACATGGATTAACAATAATGGCTATTGTAGTATTTGTGGAAAAAGCAATTTGTACAATGATATGGAGGGTGCATTTGAGTGCAAGTGTAATTCTAACCCTAAATACCCCACCATATCTCCGTGCATTATCACTTTAATACATGACGAGGATCAAATATTGTTGGGAAGAAGTAAATTCTTTCCACCGAATATGTATAGCACCCTTGCTGGTTTTATTGAAGCTGGTGAAAATGCTGAAGAAGCATTAATTCGGGAAGTTAAAGAGGAGGTGAATGTTGATGTTTCAGATATTGAATATTACTCGTCACAGTCATGGCCATTTCCAGCGCAGTTAATGCTAGGCTACTTTTGCAAATACACATCAGGAAAAATAGTGTTAAACGATAATGAGCTTGAAGACGCTAGGTGGTTTAATGTTAATGAATTACCAATTATTCCACCTGATGCATCAATTTCTGGTCAACTCATTCGTTCTTATATCGAGGGTCATTTAAAGCTCTAGTAGGCTTAGGTGCTGGGGTAGGCGCAGGAGTTGGTGCTGGGGTAGTCGCAGGAGTTGGTGCTGGGGTAGGCGCAGGAGTTGGTGCTGGCGAGGTGGATGCTGAAGCTTCAACATTTGATTTATTGCCATCTTTCTCTGCATTAGTATTATTAACTTTATTTGTTTTAGCTACTTTGCTATCTGCCTGTGTAGTTTTCTTTGGAGATATTACAACCGGTTTTGAAGATTTTTTTGGTTGACTTCTTTTTGGATTATTATCATGAGTTTTGTTATTTGGTCTTCTGCCTCGATTATTTTGGTTTTTATCATTTCTAGTATTTCTATTGGTCCTGGGTTGACCTTTTTTGTAATTTCTTGATCTTTTATTTTTAGTTGTCTTTTTCTTTTTAGATTTAAAAATAGAAAGAGTTAAAATAGATTTGAAAAATGCAAAGATGCCATTTTTATTTTTTTTCTTTGGCATTCTTGGCGGGACCGAAACTTTAACCAAAGGCTTTAATGTTTTTTTATTTGAATTCACATCACGCCAATCCATAGATGGTTCAGGGCTGTTTGGAGTCATATCATATGAAAAAGGCTTTTTTCCAGCAGCAGCTTTAACTCTGGCAACTTTATAGTATGGTCTTGACTTGTATGGATCAGCGATCACTAAAATATTTACTTGATAGCTATTCTCTATAGCAATGATGTCTCTTCTTTTTTCATTCAAAAGATAGCTTGATACATCTGCTGGAACATATACATGAATTTCACCCGTATTTTCCTTAGCTGCATCTTCACCAATTATTCTTAATATTGATTGACCTAAAGAACGAGTGCCACGTACCTGGACATGTTGTATATCATACGTTTCCTCTAAAGAAGGTCTAAGGCGCTGTCTAGATAGCTCCAATAACCCAAATCTAGAAATTCCAGCAATCTGTATTCTAGCTCTGTCAGATTGAACAGCGGTCCTAAAAGTATTTTCAACTTTTTGTTGATGTTTTTCATCTTGCATATCAATAAAATCAATAACAATAAGGCCACCTAAATCTCTCAATCTAAGTTGTCGAGCAACCTCTTTAGCTGCTTCCATGTTTGTAGCAAAAGCAGTTGATTCTATATCTTTTCCTTTGGTAGAACGTGCTGAATTAACATCTATTGAAACCATCGCTTCAGTAGGATCTATTACTATAGATCCACCGGAGGGTAATGAAATTTCTCTCTGAAATGCTAATTCAATTTGGCTTTCTATCTGGTACCTATTAAATAAAGGAATGTCTTCATTGTAGTAAATAACTTTATCTGCATGATCTGGTATCACCGACTTTGCAAAATCCAATGCTTCTGCATGCACAGTTTCGTCATCTATAAGAATTTCTTCTATGTCGTCTCTAAAATAATCTCTAAATACTCTTAAAATTAATTTATCATCTTTATAAATTAAACTAGGGCTTGGAGCATCTTTGACAGTTGATTTTATTTGACCCCATAGATTCATTAAATAATCTAAATCCCATTTTAATTCCTCGGTAGACCTTCCCAGGCCTGCAGTTCTGACAATTACACTCATACCCTCTGGAATTTGCAGTGCATTCAAAGCATTCTTAATTTCATCTCTTTCATCTCCTGATATTCTTCTTGATACACCACCAGATTTTTCAGAATTTGGAATTAAAACAATAAATCGTCCTGCAAGTGAGATTTGGTTTGATAGGGCAGCACCTTTAGTTCCTCGTTCTTCTTTTAAAACTTGGATGAGGATTTCATCACCTTCCTTTAGTGAACATTTCTTTTTGCCATCAGCATCCTTGGTAAAGTAATCATTTGATAATTCTTTTAAAGGTAAGAAACCATGCCTTTCGCTTCCGAAATTAACAAAAGCTGCATCTAAACTAGTCTCAACTCTGGAAACAGTTGCTTTGAATATACTTCCTTTCAATAGGGATTGCGCATTAAATTCGTTGTCTAAGTCGAATAGTTTAGCGCCGTCAACCAAAGCTACACGAAGCTCGTCTGAATATGAGCAGTTGATCAAAATTCTTTTCATTTTTTTCTCCGGTACAGAGAAAGTGAATAGCACTAGTGCTTTGAGAGTTAATAGAGTCTTATCCTTTGGAGCTCTTTTAACTTGCTCCATTATTCTATATGGAGCTTTTAAAACTTGTTTTATTCTTGTAGCACCCTTGTGCTTTGTTAACTTTCTCTTATCATGCTGCACTGCAGCATTTTTTATTAGTGCTTATGACATATCGCAATAAGCTTTTTATACTTGTAGCTTTTTATTAATAAACTAACAATTTCGAGTATTCTACCTTAATGAGTGGTAAAAACCTAAAAATAGATGAGGATCACGCAGGAAGGCGTATTGACAACTATTTATTTAATATTTATAGATCGCTTCCTAAATCAAAAATTTATAGCATGATTCGCAAGGGCGAGATTAGGGTTAACTCTGGTCGAATCAAACCAACCCACAAATTGCAGCTTAACGATGAGATAAGAATTCCACCATATTTAATTGATTTTAAAAATGATGAATCTGATTTAAAGATTCCACCTTCAAGACTCAAGGAATTCAATTTATCAATCATTGATCAAAATGAGGACTATATTGTTGTTAATAAAGATCCTGAACTAA
>Ga0315316_10003014_pt1 | contig 12205 bp, 12 predicted proteins | sample M160m3416metaG_FD_203702 | JGI IMG/M metagenome (GOLD analysis project Ga0315316, IMG submission 203702) | Ammonia-oxidizing marine archaeal communities from Monterey Bay, California, United States - M1 60m 3416 | ecosystem: Environmental > Aquatic > Marine > Intertidal zone | place: USA...
GTTAGAGTCGTGTTCGAAGGTACAGCGTCTGTAGGGGGGAAAAAGGAGGCAAGTTTCACCGGTACCGATCACAAGTTGTTCCCACATATCTTAGGTGGGATCCATCCATCTACAGTCCTCGGCGTTCATGAGGTTGTCAGATCTGCCGACGGCACTTTTCTCACTGTGGCGGGCGTTACTCGATGACATTTATGGGGCCATCCACAGACTGCGCCGCCACACTGTCCAAATTGTATACGCCGGTGAGAAAGTGTGGCGATTGGCGGGGACGCGCAGTTCGTCCCACATCCGTCCTGACTGGCACCGCCTACCTGACCTCATCTCGCTCACCCTTGCTCAACTTCCGCCAGTCCCACGGTGCCATCGGCTTATGGCTTCCGCCCCATAGGCCGAGCTTCTTCACCCGTGCTACGTCTTCAGCGTCTGCCAACCGTTTGTCGTCGCTGTACTCGTTGTAATGCCTTACCAGGCCACGGCGGACCAGTTCACGTTTGAGGAACAAAGCTCCCACCATTGAGTCACACTCTACGGGTTCCGCTGTTCAACGGTACGGATGGCCTCTATCACGAGTGGGACACTTTGTGGCGACTGATTCTTTTTGATGATTGACAAGAGTTTCGTAACGAATTCGCGGTCTCCGTACTTGATCAGGGCTGCAGCGCCCGGTCGTGTCAGGCTGGTCAACCCTTGCAGATGCACCAGCCCTGCATCAGTGATCTGTGGGCCGTGAAGGCTGGCTGTCCAGACAGATTCAGGAACTCCGTCAGGCTTGTCTGTTGAATCTGATTCATTGACACCTTCGGGCATTATTCATTTCTCCTGCCCTTATGTCGACAAGCCGGATAGCGCCTTCATGTATGAGCTTACAGGATTCCGTTGTTGTCCGATGTTACAGTTACCTTCGCCTTCACGCTCCTTGTCGCAGGAGGCAATAAATATCCCTGACCGGTCGGCGTCCGCCAGGTCTTGTTGGGCTTAAGGCCATCACGCTCCTTGTCGAAGGCAGCGTAAATGGTATAGCTGTCAACGTGGTGGGTGACGTCGCCATTCTGGTCCATGCCAGTTATTTCTGCTTCCACTGCGCGGAGCATTGTGCCGCCTGTATTACGGATTACAAAATACGCCTGTTGGTTTCGTCCACCCGTTGTGAAGTTGTTGTAGGGCGACAAGGTCACTCGCAGTATTTTCGCGCTGGTCTCGGGGGGGGCGACAATTTTTGACTTCGCTGGAGATGCGATTGTATTCGGGGCAGAAGGCAATTCAGTTGATTGCGGATCTTCAACGTCTGGAGAGAAGTTACGGGCAAAGAACAGAAGTGGCAGTCCCGCCAGCACGATCAGCAGGAAACCAGAACAACCACATCCGGAATAACCGCCGCTCTTCTTTTCGTTCATTGCCCGCGTCTCCCACTAGCTTTGTCGTGGTGCTGTCTCAATCTTGTGCCCTTCGTGCCAATGGATCACTTCCCTCGGCTATGTCCACGCCGTCATTCCAGTCGTTCGCTGCATCACTGATCCTTGACGCACTGAAAACACCTGCCACGAATCCTGTCCGTTTCGAGGATCACCTTGCGACCGCATTTGCATTTCTTCGCTGCCATAGTTCGCTCCCGGGCATAGCGTGACGAGTTGGGGGAGCAGGTACAACTGGTGGGAAACCGCCAGTACCCGGAATCCGCCTCACAATCGCTCATGCTGTTCGTTGACCTGAACGTCACGAACATCAATCACGCTCTTCATTCGTCGCACCTCAGCCAGTAGCGCATGCTCCACGAATACACCGTGAATCATGGTCTGAAAGCCAGCCGTGGTTTCCCATTTCCCCCGGTTTTTCGCCAAAGCTGAAACCTGTCGTGGTGCCCGCACGGGATACGTATTCCCATTCCGCATCCGTTGGCGAACGATAGATACGGCCAGCCGACTGTTCCTGCGGTATCGCAGACAGCTTCTGACAGCACTCAACGGCTTCCTTCCGGTTTGCTGCATCCACAGGACGGGCTGCGCCTCTAAAGAAGCTCGAGTTCCGCCCTGTTACCCGTTCGAACCGCGCCTGTGACAGTTCATACCGTCCCGGATAAAACGGCCCGATTAAAATTACCTCGTGGGCTGTTTCTCCCTGAACTCGAGTGAATGTTGCAGACGGGGATCGACACAAAACGCATGTCGATGCTGTTCACAATCGGATCACAAGCCTGCGTCCGGCTCTGCATGTCTGTGGCATTTCAAGACGTGGGATGCGACACACCTTCTTCGTTTCCCACGACCTCATAGATCACGAATTTGAGGGTGTGGATACTGTTATTTCTTAACTGAAAGGAGAGTGGTCCATCGACTGGCGTGAAGTCCTGACCACCGCCATTGCCGTCTCTGCTGGTCCCCCTGTCCTGGCCACGGCTCCCTTCATCGGATGGAAGGTAATGGTTTCACCGTCCTTGAAGCTTATATCCTCCTGAAACACATTGGTTCCCAAAACTATGTTTCGTTTTTTCTTCGCCGCCAGGTCGATGGTGACCGTTTCGCCGACCTTAATCGTCCCGCTTAGTACAACGCTCTCATTGTCCTGATTGACAACAAAGCGTTCATACCATCTGGAGGTTTTCTCGGTGTCGCCCGAGCCTGCGGCGACAGGTTCCGATACGCCGTCCACAGCGCGTGAGGTGGGCTGCGGTTCAGCCGTCGCAGCATTCGTCGATTTAGTCATGTCAGCGCCGGTTTTCACGGCCGGCTTATCAGGTGACGTGTCCGAATTACCGCACCCAACCGCACCCACAAACCACAGAACAAACAGCATATGCCTCATCGTGACAGCCTTTACTGATCGGTCTCATGGACCTGTACTGCGTAACTCTACGTGCTCTGCATGGCATCCCACAACCATGCCGAGGGCATGGGCAACAACTACCACCCCGCTCTGAGCGGCGAGATCGTCAGCCAGCTGGCCCTGTACGGTCTGACGCCGAAATCAAAACGCAGGCTGGCTGCGTGTGATGCGGTGTGAATGGCCCGTGTGCCAGTTTGGAAACTGGTCGCGCATAACCGCAGGACAGCTCACACCGACCCTCACTTTCCCTTGAAAGCCTGCCACAAAGCGCCGAAAAAACAAACCGCGCCAGTCACAGCATACACCGTCTTCCAGAGAATCTCTCGGGTGCCCTGGAGTTCGCCACTCGCCAGAAAGCCGTACGCACAGAACAGTGCCACGAACAAACACCCGCCACTACTTCCCCAACGCAACATTGCTTTTCCTTTCCTGGATGCAATCAACCCGAAATCCCACAGCATAACGAACTGCGATCGGTGTGGTGACGACTCTCGGCAGTAAAGCGTGCTGTCAACGACCTGTCAAGTAATTCACCGGGGACATCCCGCCCCTCGCGTGTCCTGTCGCATTGCACCTATTGCCCAAACTCGTCACGCTATGCCCCGGAACAATTCATGGCAGCGAAGAAATACAATTGCGGTCGCAGGTGTATACCGCAGCGTCGGTCAGTCTCCTACATCAGGTCGGCATTCACCGGCTGGTCGGGGACCAGCTTGATCATTGGCTGGTTCTGTGAAGGTCGTTTTGCCGTAACCGTCGTCAGTGTTCAGTTCCGCAGGCTGCAAAGCCATTCCTACTGCCTCCGCGTCTGTTCGCTCGTTTGAAACTTTTTCCACTTTCGGGTATCCCTTAGGGCTGAGCAATAATGTACAAGCCGTGACGGGCCTTCTCAACTGCTGAAGCGATCTCAAGGGATGGCAATGCATCTGGTAGAGGAATTCGACCAACTGTGGGACTCGGCCGACGCCCCACCGGATTTGCCCAGCTTTCTGCAGCAGCAGACGACTGTTGATTCTGAACAGTGGCTGGCCGTGCTGTTGTCAGATCAGAAACGAAGGTGGCTGACGAGTAGTCCGCTGCGGGTGGAGGACTATCTGGCCAGCCTGCCAGACCTTCCTGGGGGCGTGGACTGGAAACTGCAGTTGGCGGTCGGAGAATTCGAGGCTCGTCGTGACACAGAGCGACCGCTCAGTCAGGATGAGATCAGTTCACGCTTTCCGGAGATCGGAGACACTCTGCGCGACAAACTGTTTCAGGCGGATTCAGGCAGCGATGAAGACCGGCGGCTTCAGCACGCCACGACACATTTTAGTGGCATAGTCGCGGGCAAGTCATTCGTGGGGCGTTATCGGTTGTTGCGTGTGTTGGGTGAGGGCGCGTTTGGACGGGTTTGTTTAGGGATTGATGACGAACTGCAGCGGGAGGTGGCGATTAAGATGCCGACCGCAGAACGCTTTCAGAAACCAGAGGACGCGGACCAGTACCTTGCGGAAGCCCGCACGGTCGCCGGCCTGGATCATCCCCACATCGTTCCGGTTTACGACATGGGACGAACGGGTGACGGTTCCATCTATGTCGTCTCGAAATTCGTGGAAGGCGGCACCCTGGAAGATCGAATTCGGAACGACCGTCCTGACGAGAGAGAAACCGCAGGCCTGTTGGCAACGATCGCATTGGCTCTGCAGCATGCTCATGAGCGTCGGTTGATTCACCGGGACATCAAGCCGGCCAATCTGCTGATGGAAGAACGAACCAAAACGCCGTATGTGGCGGACTTCGGTCTGGCCATTCGTGAAGAAGACGTTCTGCGGGAGAATGCTATTGCCGGCACACCCGCCTACATGAGTCCCGAACAGGCATCGGGGGAAGGTCACCGTCTGGACGGTCGCAGTGACATTTTTTCTCTGGGCGTGGTTCTGTATGAGTTGCTGACAGGAACGAAACCCTTTCGTGGCAGTTCCACACTGGACACATTGCAGCAGATCATTTCTCAGAATCCTCGGCCACCGCGAGAACTGGTCGACACGATATCAGCGGAGCTGGAGCGCATCTGTCTGAAGACGTTGTCCAAGCGGGCCTCTGATCGCTATGCCACGGCGGCTGAGTTAGCTGACGATCTGGAACAATGGCTGAAACCAAAGGCAGCAGGAAGTCCAACAGACATGGTGGCGCAGGTCGTGCCTCGCGGCTTACGGTCGTTTGACGCCGGTGATGCGGATTTCTTTCCGGATCTGTTACCGGGCCAGCGGAACCGGGACGGTCTGCCGGAAAGCATTGCCTTCTGGAAGAAGGCGTTCGAAGACACCGATCCGGAACAGACATTCAGTGTGGGGCTGATCTACGGCCCCAGTGGTTGCGGAAAATCGTCGCTGGTGAGGGCGGGATTATTGCCGTACCTGTCTGACAGTGTGATCGCGGTGTATGTGGAGGCCACGCCGGACGAAACGGAAACGCGAATCCTGCGAGGTCTGAGGAAACGGCTGCCGGAACTGTCGGAGGATGCCGGACTGACCGACACCCTGGCGGCTGTGCGACGTGCTCAGGGCGGCAAGGTTGTGATCATCATCGACCAGTTCGAACAGTGGCTGCATGCGCACTCAGCGGCACCGGACGCCGAGTTGGTGAAAGCATTGCGGCAATGCGATGGCGGAAGATTACAGGCCGTCGTGATGGTACGTGACGACTTTTCAATGGCGGCATCGCGGTTCATGCGGTCCCTGGACACACGGCTTGTTGAAGGCCATAACTTTGCCGCGGTCGACCTGTTTGATCTGGACCACGCCCGAAAAGTGCTCGTCAAATTTGGGCAGGCGTTCGGCAAATTACCCGCCAACACCGGCCACCTGTCGGATGCGGAACGGCAGTTTGTTGACGGCGTGGCGTCCGGTCTGTCGCAGGATGACAGAGTCGTCTCGGTGCGACTGGCTCTGTTTGCGGAAATGGTCAAAGGCAAGCCATGGGTTCCTGCCACACTGGAAGACGTGGGGGGTACATCCGGCGTGGGTGTCAACTTTCTGGAAGAAACATTCAGTACGTCGCGCGCGAATCCCGACCATCGCCTGCATCAGCAGGCCGCACGGGACGTTCTTAATTCTCTGTTGCCGGACGTCGGCTCTGACATCAAAGGGCACATGAAGTCGCATGCGGAGCTGCTCAATGTCTCCGGGTATCGGGCCCGGCCGCGTGACTTTGCCGATCTGCTGCGGATTCTGGACGGGGAATTGCGGCTCATCACACCGACCGATCCCGCGGGTGCCGACACTCAGTCCGGCAGCAGCGATCCGGCTGCAAAGTTCTATCAACTGACGCACGACTATCTGGTGCCATCGTTACAGACCTGGTTGACTCGCAAACAGCAGGAGACCCGCAAAGGGCGAGCCGAGCTGAAGCTGGCCGAACGCACGGCCCTGTGGACCGCCAAGCCGGAGAATCGGCACCTGCCGTCTTTAATGGAATGGGCCGGTATTCGAACATTGACAGAAAAGAAGCACTGGACTGACCTGCAGCAGAAGCTGATGAAGCGGGCTGCAAGTGTGCACGGGCTACGATCTGTAATGGCCATCGCCGTGGCGTGCGTCATGACCGCAGCGGGCGTTGGCTTCACGCGGCAGGCCGATGAACGGCGTAATCAGGCTGAATCCGAACGACTCGTCGATGGGCTGTTGACGGCGGATACGGCTGTCGTCAGAGGACCAATCGAGAAGCTGAAGGGCTTTCGCACCTGGGCTGACCCACTGCTATGGCAGGCATTTAATGAATCCCCGGAAGATTCGAACGCTCACCTGCATGCGGGTCTGGCCCTGGTCGCTCCCGGACAAACCGTCCATCAGAATGTACTGGATTTATTGCGGAAACGTCTGCTGACCGTCACACCCACACAGTTTGAATATGTGCGTGATCTGCTCAACGACAACAAGGATGAACTGGTCAATGATTACTGGCAGCATGCCAGGGAAAGCCAATCTCCGGATTTGCGTTTTCAGGCAGCTTGTATATTGGCCAGCTATGACCCTGAAAACGAAGAATGGCAGAATAAAGAGCTGGGAACATTCGTGGCCGGTCATCTGGTGAGAGTGCGGCCTTCCGAACTGCTGCCGTGGACAAATGCTCTGCGTCCGGTCAGGGATTTTCTTATCGGGCCTTTATCGACAATCTATCGCAACCCGGATGCTGGCGAACAAATCCGTTCGTTTGCCACAGAGATACTGGCGGACTATCTGAGCAACGATACCGAAGGCTTGTTCGATCTTCTGGCCGATTCCGACGAACAACAGTTTGGAACGATCTTCGACAAGCTCACTAACGACCGAACAAATGCTGTTCTGCTGGGCAACGCGGAAGTCGCTAAACATTCTGCAAAGGACGCCACTGTGAGCGACCGGGAGTCGCTGGCAAAGCGGCAAGCGAACGCTGCCGCGATGCTGCTGCGGATGAATGCCCCTGACCAGGTCTGGCCGCTGTTGAAACAAAGCCCCAATCCACAAGTCCGCAGTCGCATCATTCACAGCTTAGGCACGCATGGTGCCGATCCAGAGACAATCACCGATCGCTTTGCTGAAGAACCGGATGCCACAATCCGTAGCGCATTGCTGTTATGCCTGGGAGAATTTGATGAGTCCCGGATCAGCGACGGCCAACGCCGGACGCTGATCCAAACGTTGCTGGATGTCTACCGCAGCGCTCCGGACGGGGGAGTGCACGGTGCCGCGGAATGGCTGTTACGCCAGTGCGGGCAAGGCGAGCAACTTGCAGCAATCGACGTCGACCTGCGACAGAGTGAAGCGGATCTGCAGTCTGCCGCTGACATGACGCGGCAATGGTACATCAACGGCCTGGGCCAGACGTTTGTGATTGTCGAGATGGGAGAATTCCAAATGGGTTCACCGGAAGGAGAAGCTGGTCGAGACGAAAAAAAAGAGAACCTGCGTCGCGTTAACATTGGCAGGCGAATAGCCATTGGAACAAAGGAAGTGACATGCGGCCAGTTGGGTGAACTCCTGCCCCAGTCAACTGCTGAATCAATAACAGAAAAGAACTCACCACACCCTCTTGATGTCAGCTCTTCCCCGACGCGGAACCAAACATGGTATGACGCTGTAAAATTTTGCAACCAGCTCAGCAAGCAGGAAGGTATCTCTGAAGAACAATGGTGTTATATACCGAATCCGTCCGGCGAATACGCGGAGGGCATGGAGGTCAAAGAGAATTTCCTCGAGTTAACTGGCTATCGTTTACCGACAGCACCGGAATGGGAGTATGCCTGCCGCGCTCACAGTGTTTGCAGTCGCTATTATGGTTCCAGCCTGCGGCTGTTATCCCAATATGCGTGGTATGCTCTGAATTCGGATTCTCAAAGGCATCCCGCAGGTCGACTGAAACCGAATAATTTCGGTCTGTTCGATATGCATGGCAACGTCAATGAGTGGTGTCACGACATCAACGTAACGCCTAGTGATGCATCGAATGCAGGCTCTGAGGATTTATGTCACGTCGGAAGCGTGTTGAACGCCGATGAACGCGTGTTGCGCGGCGGTTCGTTTCAGGATATTGCATCGTTTCAACGCTCCGCGGACGTTAACAGCAATAATCCCGACGCAATAAACAAAAGCAATGGCTTTCGAGTTGTCAGGACTTACCATCTGAGTCGTTTAAATCCATAACCTCTCGCAGGCGGTTCTAAGCTCACAAATTGTCATCTGTCGTATGGGAGGGCGATCTTTGATCTGCTGCGGTTGAACACGACCGGGGGCATCATCAGGGAACATGATCATCGATACCAGAAGATCATGGACCAACACCAATTCACGACCACCTGCTGGGTCCGCCTTTCCTGGTCCGGCTCTCTGATCTGCTTCGCCAGCGAGACTGGCTGATCGAATGGCATCGCCCGGGGATGGTATCGAATCGAGCCTGCCGACTACGAGGACGCGACCTTCAATCAGTTGCTCGAATCCAATACGGATGCCGCCATCCGCCAACAAATCGCAGGCGCATTGCCGCTCGGCGTGATGCCGCTGCATCTGCACAATCGCTGCCATGACGTCAAATCACTGCCACAACCACGGTATCAGTGGCAACAGACTCCACTTTCACTACCCACTGCTGCGCACCGTAACGGTCGCATACTGAGGATCGAATATTTCCACGAGACGATCTTAAATCGCACTCACAGCTCGCTCTCGCTGAGCAAGGCAGTATGACGGTCAGTTGCAAAAGCACGGTCTTGATGCGTTTGCTTTGTTGCGGGATGTGTTGTTTACGATACCATTTTGATCGGGAAGTCCTGCGATGAGTGAAATGAAAGAAAGCTTGATGCGAGTATTCCATGTGCCTTCATCTGTTCTTTACTGTTTGAGTGGCCTGCTCCTGTTTTTTCAATGCCAGTCGAGTTGCGGAGCGGAAAATAAGAAACCACTCACATATACCATTTCACGAGAAGTCCTGCTGGAATCGAAACCGAACGAACATACCTGGTTTCACCCACGCGTCGCTGTGATTTCTAATGCAGAAGCCACGCAACCTTCAACGGTGTTGATGACCTTGCAGAAATTGCTGCCGGTGTCCGACTATTTTTCCGGAATGAGTTCGATGCAGTTTTCGTTTGGAACGCATCAATGGAGCAAGCCAGTCGCACCACCAGAACTCGGCTGGTCGAAAGGAACCAACGACGTCGATATTGCGGTGGCCGACGTCACGCCCGTTTGGCATGCCCGGCAGCAAAAAGTGATTGCTGTGGGCACGCAAATCCGCTACAGCAAACAGGGACATCAATTGGATGATGAAACGCGTTCGCATCAAACCGCGTATGCGATTTATGATCCTAAGACCGGGATGTGGACTTCCTGGAAAGTTCTGCAGATGCCCGGCAACAATAGATATGATTACGCTTGCAGCGCGTGTGCGCAATGGCTGGTCGAACCTGACGGGACACTGCTGCTTCCGTTCTATCACGGCACTTCCAGCAAAACCCCCTTCTCTGTTACGGTTGTGCGATGCACGTTTGACGGGACAGAAATTCGGTTTAAAAGCCAGGGGAACACTCTAGAACTGGATGTTGAACGCGGACTGTTTGAACCTTCTTTGATCAAATTTCAGGGCCGCTATTTTTTGACACTTAGAAACGATTTGAAGTCCTACGTTTCGACCAGCAACGATGGCATGCACTTTGCCCCCACCAAAGCCTGGACCTTTGACGATGGAAAAGATCTTGGCAGCTACAACACGCAGCAACACTGGCTCTGTCATAGCGACGGCCTGTTTCTCGTCTACACTCGCCGCGGTGCGAACAACGATCACATCGTCCGCCATCGTGCGCCCTTGTTTATGGCCCGGATCGATCCGGTGCGCTTAACGGTTCTCAGAAAGACCGAAAAGATTATCGTTCCGGAAGAGGGAGCCTTACTCGGCAACTTCGGAGCGGCCAGGATCGACAGCAGCGAGTCCTGGGTGACCGTGGGTGAACGCCGAAACTACACGAAGATTCCTAAACATCAATGGAAATCAAATTCGGTGTTTCTCATAAAGATTAAATGGTCCAAACCGAACCGGGAGATCGCGGGTCGCCCATAAATCTCGATCGGAATCAGATGAAAAAATGGATCTGTGTGCTGGAACAAAATCGCCAACGCCAGCAAGTTGCAGGCAGCAAGACTGCGTTACGCGACGCAATCTGTGCTGGCGCAGACCTCCGCGTAGGAACGGGGTTTCTGCACAACGAGCACATCGATACAACATCAGACTGCAACGAACTGATTCGCGAGGTGATGGACTTTCGCGTGACCTACTTGCTGGACAACCACTGGGTGGCAGGCATTGAAACACTTCGTATGCCGATTGCGTTGCCAGCCGATGACTTGATGGCCGTAGTTCCAGGTTCCTTTGCGCTCGATCCCGGGCCGCAGGAATCCTTCGTTCCAGCGTTTGAAGCGGACGCCGTCCCGACTCGCCATCAACAGCCCTTCGGTCAAAGCTCGACCGTAGCGTTCGCTTCCTTTGGCGCGGGATAGACGGTGTTCCAACTCGGGGAGTGCCCTCAACGAGGGTGACCAATGGCGAGTGCGTTGCGGTCCGGTACTCGCGCGGGCTTCATGGTCCGGACCGTCGTTGTGGCCTCGCTCGACATAGCGTGTCGGAAAGCCTATCAGCAAATGTGGTACGCGATGGTAGGGCTTGACCTGGTTTGTGTAGAGTTGCTCGGAAGGTGAATCGAAATAGTAAAGGTCGTGCTGGTCTGGCCAATTCAAAAAGTCTTTCGACGTAGCTGTGCGAATCGCACGATGGCCCTGCGGATTCCAAACCTCTTTCCGGTCGTATCCCCCCCTTGGTGAAATAGCGCCAATACGCGCGGTAGTGGCCGTGCAGAGCATCCCAGAACGCCAGGTTTTGCGAGTCAAACGCTCCGTCTGCCAGAATCGATTTGTCGCTCATCGGCGACCAGTGCAAGCCGTCTGGTGACTTGAACGCGAGTAGTCCGCGACGGAAATCCTTCGGCCGGTAGTTGGCCGGAAGCAGCCCCTTGTATCTGGCATCCGGCGGGGTGTCGGGATTTTCGTCCATAAAGACGGCTGGCTCGCCCGGCTCGGACATTGCGTCTCCGATTTTCTGCTGAACCATCACGATGTTATTGGCTTTGCTCCCCTGAAATTCGTGCAGCCCCACCGCAGGCTTTCGCCATCGGATGCCGTCGGATGCCGTCGTCGCTCTCCGCGTAACAACAAAACTGACCATGAGTGCCTGCATCAACTCCGTTGGGGGGTGACGGTCAGTTGCCCGGCGGCGTAGTACATTCGGAATCGATCACCGTCCTTGAAGATACTGTGATAGACGGTACCGCTCCCTTCCCACGGTTCGTCATGTTTCAGCACGACCTTCTGCGGGACAGGGTGATGCAATCGCAACTCCGCTTTGCCGACAAGCCGGTCGATCAGACCGTCGTCGACGAAGAGTTCACGCCGCGAACCGATGTCGATTGCCGTTGCTCGCGACTGCGGGCTTGTCACCTGTTGCGCGGCTGCAGTAAGCGCAGCGATTGCGATGGTCAACAAGAGGGTCATGTTGCGAATCATGGGCATTCCTTCCTGGTTATTCGTTCGTTATTCCTTGGATCATTTCGATAGAACAATCCGGAACGTTCCCGTGATGTCAGTCACACCGTCCATGTTCTGTGCGTGACAGGCCGCGAAACTTTGGCCGCTATTGGTCTCGCTCGCGGCGCTTTTTTGCCGTTCATCGACTATGATCCCACCCTCACCAAATGCGAGGGTCAAATCACAATCGATGCGGAGGAACTATAACGTGTCTTCACAAGAATCGAACCGTAAGTTAAAGCGCCGCGACTTCGTCACGCGCGGTGCCGCTGGTCTTGCCGTGGTGGGAGCTGCGGCGC
>Ga0315316_10003016_pt1 | contig 12190 bp, 12 predicted proteins | sample M160m3416metaG_FD_203702 | JGI IMG/M metagenome (GOLD analysis project Ga0315316, IMG submission 203702) | Ammonia-oxidizing marine archaeal communities from Monterey Bay, California, United States - M1 60m 3416 | ecosystem: Environmental > Aquatic > Marine > Intertidal zone | place: USA...
GTTTAATTGAATTTAGGAAGAAGTACTCTTGCTACTTTTTTCCTTATAATTTATCTATCAATTCATTCTTATACTTTTTTCAAGCATAATTTTTAGAACACTCACATGAATTTCAATGTCAAAATTTCATCAAAAATTAATGAAAATGAATGGAATGATAATTTAGCTCAGAGCACTTTCTCAACAGTATATCAAACTTACAATTGGCAAAAACTATATCATGAAGCATTTGGATCAAAACCTGTTTTTATTACTGTTACTAATGATAACGGTAATGTTGTTGGACAACTTGCATGTTTAATTCATGAAAAAATGTTATGGGAAGATGCAAATTTTCTCTCTAAAAGGATTGGACGTGTATTCAAACTAGCTAATTCTTTATGGTGGTATCATGGACCAATTATTCATGATAAAAATAATCGTAACGAAATACTTTCTATTATACTATCTTCAGTAGACAGAATTGCTGAAGAAAATAAAGTTGTAAATATTCGGGGTATTTCTCCTCCTCTAACAGACCAATTCCCTACTAAAACTTTTCAGAAATTTGAATATAATTCAGAGCCAAGATTAACTTTCATTATTGATTTAGATCAAAATCTTGATGACTTGTATAATTCTTTGAAAAAAGATACGCGCTACTATATTCGTAAATCTGAGAAAGAAGATTTTGAATTTGAAATTTCAAAACACATGGAAGGTTTGATTAAGTTACAAGATTTAAAAATTGATGCAAAAAGAAGAGAAGGAAAAAAACCCATTTTGGATCGTGATTTTTATAAAATTCATTGGAAAATAATGCATAATGCTGGATTTGAAGAAGTATTAATTGCAAAAGATAAGGGTGAAATTAAAGGAACAATTCTGACGCTCTTTTTCAATGGAAATATGATACAACATGCATTAGCTAATTCTCCTAAAAAAGATCTTGTTGGAACTTTTCTTACCTGGAATACTATAAAATGGGCACAAAAAATGAAATTTCGTACATTTGATTTTGCAGGTGTCGATCCATCTCCTAAAACTGAAAAAGAAAAAGGGATTTATTTTTATGCTGCTAAATTTGGTGGTAGAAAAGTTAATCAATTTTCATATACAAAAATTCTTGATCGAAAAAAATACTATTTTTCTTTAGTTCTTAAAAATCCTAGATTGATAGTCTCTAAATACCATGATATTATAAACAGAAAAAGATTAGAAAAAGGGGTGATTGATAAATGACTTCATCAATAAAAAAAGGAAAAAAATTAATTGACGAACAAGGATTATCTGGACTAGTACAAGCTTGTCTATTCAAACTATTAGTCAAATGTTTTTCTATCCCATCTAGAAAAATTGCCATTTTTAATGGAGTAGCAGTTCGTGGTGCTAGTTTATACTCTAAAGTAGATATTTTCCCAGAACATGAAGCTCAACTGATATCTGCAATTAGAAATTATGTAAAAAATGGTGAAAAAGCTCTTGTAATTGGAGGAGGAAGTGGTGCATCTACAGTTGTTGTTGCACATCAAGTAGGAGATACAGGAAGTGTAATTAGTTATGAGGGAAATAGAAATTCTTTTGCTAGAGTTAAAGAAACAATTAATCTCAATAAAGTGGATGATCGTGTTGAAGTACATCATATGATAGTAGAAAAACCAGTTTATCTAATAGGGGAAATAGGAAATCCCAAAATTCTTCCAGCTAAAGACTTTCCTGATTGTGATGCATTAGTTATGGATTGTGAGGGAGCTGAATTACCAATTTTACAAAATATCCAAATAAGACCCAGATTAATTATTGTTGAAACTCATCCATCACTTAATGCTCCTAAGGAGGAGACAACAAAATTATTAGATAAGTTAGGATATGATATAATTTCTACTGATGCTAGAGGTAAAGCCCTCGATGTGTTATCCGCTATTAGGAAAAATTAGAAGATATCATAATGTCATCAATTCGAGTTACATATTCTGGATTAATAGGATTGGTAATTGGGTTATCTACTATTATTACTGGAATGATCTTTATTTTAATTGTAACAAGAAGTCTTTCTCCAGAAGAATTAGGTACTTGGGGTTTAATTGGTGGTTTGATAACATATGTAGTAATACTTGAACCAATGATTTCTTATTGGACGCAAAGAGAAATAGCACGAGATATTGATTCAGGAAAAACCGCAGTAATTAGTAGTGGTGTTTTTTCAATTGTTGGAACCCTTGCATTTCTACTTATAGCATTTGTTGTGAGTGAACCTACAAATACTGATATTGATATTTTATTTTTTGCCGCATTAATGATTCCTTTTTCATTTTTGAATAGAACACTTTCTGCAATTGCACTAGGTTGGAAACCTCATGTGAATAGTTATGGTGTATTAGTTTTTGATATTGCTAAGATTCCATCGGCATTTGTTTTCGTTTACTTGATGGAATTGGGAATTTATGGCGCAATATTGTCTTTAATTGTATCTTATATCCCAAGTATTGTTATTTTAGTAATTTTATCAAGACACAAACTACAAAATAATTTTAACAGAGATTTTCTAAAAAATTGGTTAAAACATGCTTGGTTACCATCATACATCAAATTTCCTAACATGGTAGTTCTAGATGTTCTAATATTCTCATTGATCACGGGTTCAGTTGTAGGTCTTGCCTATTGGGTGGCTGCAACAACTATAGGAACAGCAACACGACATACTAGTCAAATAACAAGAGCAGTTTATCCAAAATTGCTTAGTGGTGGAAGAAAAGAAATCTTACAATCAAATTTAATACGATTATTCTATTTTGCATTTTTATTTATGGCAATTTCTATTACTTTTGCAAAACCGGCCTTATTTACCCTCAATCCAATTTATGATGTTGCAATACTTGCGGTAATATTCATTACAATTAGATCCTTCGTAAAAACATTGGGAAGTTCATTTACACAGGCATTACAAGGAATAGAAAATGTAGATTCCAAACAATCTACACAAAAGGAATATCTTAAAAGTAAATTATTTTATTTACCTTCTATAAGATTAATTCGCCGTGGTGTTTACCTCAGTACTTTATCAATTGGACTTCTTCTTTTAATACAATCTGATTCATCTCAAATCAATCTTGTAATTTATTGGTCAATAATTATATTTCTAGTAGAAATACCATTTACAATTTATTATTATTACTTAGTACGAAAAAATTTTCCATTATCACTTGATGTTGTTGCAATAATAAAATATTTGATTATCAGTGTTGGTGTGTTTGGGGGAATTTATTTCCTCATGGACAGATTTTTAGTATATACTGAAAGCATTTTTGAATTTTTACCAAATGTAATTCCATTTTTAATTTTAGGAGTTTTGGCATACTTTGGATTAACTTATCTTATAGATAAAAAAACCAGGAAATTATTTAATTCAGTTTATTTAGAAATCAAAAGAAAAAAATAATTAATAAAATTTAATTTAAAAAATTATTTTTTTACAATTAACTTGTAGACAAATTTTAATATATTTAGAATTATAACTAAAATCAAAAATATATTTTTATTAACTAGTAAATTAAAAATATACATAATTTGTGTAGGAATTTAATATGGATGAAATAAAAAAACCAAATATTTTTTTCTTATTAATAGATTCTTTTAGAGCCGACAAGTTCTATGGAAAAAATAAAACATCCATAACTCCAAATTTGGATTCATTAATCAAGAAAGGTGTTTACTTTACGGAAGCAATTAATTCTAGTCCTGCATCTACATCAGCCATCTCTAGTGTACTTACTGCCAAGTGGCCTCATAAGGTCATAGTAAGTGGAGAGAAAAATCACGAGATGAGTCACAAAGAACCTAATTTTATTAATCGTTTAAATGAATCTGGATATAATACAACCGCGTTAACACCTGAATATTTTAATTACGCAAAATTAACTACAGATTTTAAAAAATCATTGAAATTTAATGGTGGATTACATGATGGAATTGGTCAACAGATTATTGATACACTTGATGAATTAAAAACTCCGTGGTTTTTTTTCATTCATTTACTTGATATTCATGGTACAGCAAGAAATTTTCCTAAAAAATTTGACCAAAAAAAATATGGTGAAAATGGATATGAAAGACGTATATCTGCAATGGATCCATGGTTTGAAAAAATATTTAATAAAATTGATCAAAATAAAACATTAATTGTTTTAACTGCAGATCATTCAACTGATAGAGGAATTTATACTCTTGAACAAGAAAAAATCAAAGCTAGTTTTCAAAATAATTCACATCCTTTTGTTGGTATGGCAAGTAAATTACTATCTAAATCTATTTCTAAAAAATTACGTGGGTTTTATGTTAATAAAAAAATCAATACAAAAAAACAAAGAAAAGCGGCTGCACTAAAAAATATTTCAGAATTGAATCCATATGAAAAACGAATCCAAAGTAATTTAGTCAATCCTGGCTTTTCTTTATTTGATGACAGATTCAGAATACCACTTTTATTTACTGGATTGGGATTTGAACCAAAAATTATAGATCAGCAGATAAGATCAGTTGATATATTTCCATCAATATTTGACATGATTAAGGTGATGCCTGAAATGGAAATTGATGGCTCCAGTGTAGTGCCTCTAATGGAAGGAAAATCTATTGAAGAGAAACCTGCCTTTATGGAAATAATTACTAATTGGCTTACTACAAAAAGTGCAACTGATGTTAACCTTATTGGAATAAGGTATAAAGGCTTCAAATATTTTCGTTCTAAAAATGATCCATCAAAAAATATAGGATTATATGATTTGAAAGCAGATCCATTGGAAGTTAATAATTTAGCATCTTCAAAACCTGAAAAAATAATCGAAATGGAAAAAATTCTTATTGAAATTCAAAAAAACTCTGTAGAAAAATTTGATAAAAATGAATCTCAAAAAGATTCTACTACAATTGATGATTTGACGAAGATTTGTTAAAATGGATTATCTCTGATGACAATTCCTTATAGAATAAAACTTGGAACTTGGTTAAGAAAACACCCATACCTTTTGTCTGTTGCAAAATTACTAAATCGTGTAGTGTATACTACTACTGGGTCGTCACATGTATTGCCTGATTTTTTGATAATCGGTGCTGCAAGATCAGGAACTACCTCACTGTATGAATATTTAAGTCAACATCCATCCATAATTTCTGGTGTTGGTAAAGAGGTTTATTTCTTTGATAAAAAATTTAGTAAAGGAGTTAATTGGTACAAATCATTTTTTCCAACTAAATCATCCAAATCCAAATTAGAAAATAAACAAAAAAGAAAATGTCTTACTGGTGAAGCTACCCCTAGATATCTTCATTATCCACATGCCCCCAAGAGAGTATTTGAACTCATACCAAATGTAAAATTGATTGTATTATTACGTAATCCAATAGATAGATCCTACTCCCATTATCAGATGGAAGCAAATACTGGTAATGAAGAATTATCTTTTGAAGAATCTATTGAACAGGAAGAAAAAAGAATTACTGATGATATGAAGAAAATGGAGAATGATGAAAATTTCTACAGTGTTTATTTTTATAGAAAATCTTATCTCACTAGAGGAATATATGAGAGTCAACTTAAAAGATGGTTCAAATATTTTCCAAGAGAACAATTTCTTATTTTAAAAAGTGAGGATCTTTATTCTAATCCATCTGAAATATATGATCAAGTATTGGATTTTCTTAATTTATCAAAACATGACTTAGATTCATTTGAAGCCCATAGAATGAGAAAATATTCTCCAATTAGTAAAGAGACGAGAGAAAAATTAACTGATTACTTTAGACCGTATAATGAACAATTGTATCAACTATTAGGTAGAAATTTTGATTGGAAATGATGAGTGAAACACAGTTTAAAAGTCAATTAAAGGATAAGATTAATTCTAATTCTCCATTATATCCAATTGGTAGATCATTATACAGAACATATTGTAATTTTGCTGGTCCATTTCATGTTCTTCCTGATTTTATTATTTTTGGAGTTTCAAGATCAGGAACTACTTCACTATATCAATATCTTGCACAACATCCAAACATTGAACCTTGTGTAGTTAAAGAACCACGTTTTTTTGATATGTATTATGATCGAGGCATTAACTGGTATAGAATGAATTTTCCATCAAAATTGCAAAAATCTACTTTTTCTAAACTTAAACATAAAAAATTCATTACAGGAGAAGCTTCTGGTGCATATTTACAGAACCCACATGCACCACAAAGAATTCATGATTTGAATCCTAACATGAAATTAATACTCCTTTTACGAAATCCTGTAGACCGAGCATTTTCTCACTATATACGAAAAATGAAAAATGGTTCAGAAAAACTCTCTTTTGAGGAAGTTATTGAACAGGAAAAATCAAGGATTGAAGGAGAACAAGAAAAAATGGAGAAAAATGAAAATTATTACAGTTCTATTTATCATAGCCTTGCATATATCACAACAGGATTGTATGCTATTCGTCTTAAACGTTGGTTGAAGTATTTTTCCATGAAACAGATTCTTGTTTTAGAAAATGGAGAGTTTTCTCGTGAACCTGAAAAAGTTTATAATCAAGCAATTGAATTTCTTGATTTACCAAAATGGAAATTACCAAAATATGACAAATTTTCTAAACAAAGACTATCGCTAAAAATGAATTCTAAGACAAGAGAAAAATTATTAGAGTATTGTAAACCTTACAATGAAGAATTATATTCTCTTATTGGAAAGAGATTTGATTGGGACAAATAATTAAAAAAATAATTTTTAACATGTTTCTATAAATTATTTATTTAAAATTTTAATTATTTTATATATTGAGTTGTACGTTTTTCTTCATCACTAAAAATTACTCCAATAGTTCGTAATAATGTAACATTATTTTTCTCACAATTTTCTTTAAGTGTAGTAATATACTCTGTAAATTTTGATGATGATTCTTTATTTTTAATTAAATTTGAATACAAATCATCATGATCTAACATTACCATTTTTTCAGTTGTTGGAATTACATCTATAATTTCTTTAATATTTTCTACTGCAGTTGGACTCTCAATTTTTGGTACAAGGATAATTCTATTTGGAACAACTTTGATGTATATGCTCAAATCTTCTGGAGAATTTACATTAGAAACTGCAAAATATTTGATATTTGTATATGTGTTTAAAATTGTAAATAAATCTTCCAGAACATATCTATTATTTGGCGGTTTAATTCTACCCTTAGGTAAGTCTAGGAAAATTTGTTGATCTTTGTTTTTTTGTAATAAATCTTCTAATTCTTTAATACTATTCACCCATGCAAGATTAATTCGATAAACTGTTTTCTCTGGAAATGGAATATTGTAATTTGAAGCGTTTTGAGATATAATCAACATTTAAAATTAACAATTTATTCTATAATAAAAACTATTTTAGATTATTTAATTTTAAAAATAATTAATTAATAATTTGTAGACATTTTTATGAGTTAAGCCATTTAATAGGCTGTAACTTGTTTTATATTACTAAATCATTTTTATATAAAATAGATTGTCAACTCGTCGTTCAGGAAAAATCTCGCATGCTATATGGAATGTTAAACAATACAAAAAAAATTATGGAATTTTAAAAGCAATTCGTGTTGTTTTTCACTATGCATATGTAGCTACAAAAAAAATACAAAACCAAAATTCTAATGATCAAATTGTTCATGTAAATGGATACAAACTTGCAGTAATTCCAGGTGATTTGGGAATATCTTCAGAATTAATGATGTTCAAAACCCATGAACCACTTACTACAAAACTTCTTTCTCAAGAACTAAAAAAAGGTATGACATGTTTAGATGTAGGTGGAAATATAGGGTATTACACTCTTTTTGAATCCAAAATTGTTGGTAAAGATGGAAAAGTAATTGCTATTGAACCATCTCCACCAAATTTTCAACATTTGAAAAAAAATTTAGAGATTCAAGATTCAGAAAATGTGGATGCCTATAATTTTGCTGCAGGAGACATAGATGGAAACGTTAATTTTTTGGTATATGAAGAATCAAATGGCTCATTTACCATTCCAGATGGGGAAACAACAAACCTACCGGGTGAATTAATCAAAGTTAAAGCCAAACGTATGGATACTTTTTTAGATGAATTAAACATCAATCATGTAGATTTTGTACGAATGGATGTAGAAGGATATGAATCCCATATTATTGATGGAATGGATAAAATTATAAAAAAATCAAAACCAATGTTTCAGATTGAAGTTCATGTTACCTTATTGGGAATCGAAGGAACCAAAAAATTCCTTAAAAAATTTCAAGATTATGGATATGAAGCAAAATATTATGTTCCAAGAGATATAGATTTGCCGATAATTGGAACTATGAAAGATGTAAAACACTACACAATTAATACACTTTTAGAAATGCTTGAAAATAACACTATATCACACTTTTTTAATTTATGTTTGAAGTAAATTAATCAAAATTTACCCCATTTCCTTAATCTAGGACTGCATATGACATGAAACTGTTAAAACTAAATCTTTTAATTTTCAAGTTTGACATTCCTATTGTATCTAAAAGGGCTTTTGGTTCACCTACAAAATCAGGATTATTAATTTCATCAAATACAATTATTGAACCCTTTGGCATTCGTGGAAGGAAATTTTCTATAGCAATTTTTGTAGGTTGATATATATCAAAATCCAAATACAATAACGAAATTACCAAATGCTGATTTTCTTTAATATATTTTGGAATGGTTTTTGTGGCGTCTCCTTTTATTAATTCAACTTTGGGAATTTCACCCAAAAACCGATTTGAATCAAAAAGTGAAATTGAGTTTTTGAGATCCTCGTATGAATCCGCCTTAAAGCCACCTTTTTTTGCTTCAGAGTGTTTTGAGCCTTTATCTTCTTTTACTAAATTTGGAAAACCAGAAAATGTATCAAACCCAATAATTTTTCTGGTATAATTTACAGGTTCAAAAATACTACTTAAATGAGCAAATGTCATTAATCCTCCTCCAAACTTAACTCCACATTCAATTATTGATCCGTCAACTTCTAAAATTTTTTTATAAATTTCATATTTGGCAAGAAATCTTGTAATATCTTGGCGTGGGACAAATTTTGGAAAATTTGATAGTTTGTCAAATGTACTATCTTTACCATCTTCAAAGTATTTTTCTAAATCTTTTTGAAATTCTTTTTTTACCATGACTATATTTTTCTAAATAATTTGTAATATAAAACAAGTTACGTTAAATTAAAAGATAGGCACAATAGAATTGTCTCCAGATATTACTCTATCATATCAAAAGTAATGGGTTCTTCCTTTAATATGTCAATTTTTGCTTTCTTACCAATTACCCTATCAAAATACATCGGTTGAATTCCTGTACCTGGTCTTCTAATATCTATTAATTTCTCTGTGATTATTTCACCAGCTTTTATTTCCATCATTGAAACTATACTCACTCGATTTGTGAGAAGATTAATTTTTTCATTTTTTGTTGGTTCCTTTTTACTGTCTCCTTTAGCCTTTTCAATTAATCTAATTGATTGAATCATATTTCTAAATTCATCTTTATTCAATGCTACAATATCATCTGGCGAAGAAGAATTACGTATATCTCTGAAATGTTTTTCAATCAAATTTGCGCCCATAGATGCAGCTCCAACTGCTATTATGGGATCAATATTATGATCAGAAAGACCAACTGGAACATTGAATTCTTTTTTTAATGTTGATATTACGGAAAGATTGGTTTCTTCAGGTTTAGTAGGATAATCTGCTACACAATGTAAAATTGCTAATTGGTCATTTCCTGTCGATAGTATTGCATCCACAGAATTTCTAACTTCCTCTAATGTACACATTCCTGTAGATAAAATTATTGGTTTGTCCAGCTTTGCAACTTGTTTTAAAAGTGGAATGTGACAAGCTAAATCTGAACCAATTTTATAAATGGGTATATCCAATTCCTCCATCAATTTAATATCTTTAACATGACTTGGTGCAGAAAAAATTGTGATATTATTTTTTGCTGCATAATCTACAATTTGATGTTGCAAATCTGCTGAAATTTGTAGTGATTCATGAAGTTCATATTGAGAAACGTGACCTGTTGCTTCAAAATCAAAGAAGTTATTTTTTGTTGTGAATGTTTCAATATCCCATGTTTGAAATTTTACAGCATTTATTCCAATTTCTTTTGCTGAATCAATTAATCTTTTAGCCTCTTCAAAATTTTTAAAAAGATTTCCAATTTCAGCTATAAAATAACATGGAAAACCATTTCCAACATCTTCTGATAGTAATTTTATATTTTTCATTAATATTCATAATTTTGATATATGCTATATAATATTTCATTTGGATTACCAAGTAAATTCTAATTTTATAATAAAATAATTTTATTAACCAACTACGTTTTTTGTTATTGAATCATTTAGAATTTTTGATGAATTAGTACTTCCTTTATTAAACAGTAAATCAAATGCTGCCATGTTTGAAATAAAATTATTATCTAGTTGTTTATACTCTGGATGTATAAATTCTTGAAATTCCACAGAAATATTATTTTTTTTAAAACTTTCAACATCCAAAGATTTCTTTGCCCATGCTGTTCCTGTAATGTATTTTTCTCCATTCAATAATTTACAAATTTCCAAAATTTTTTCTGATGCTGTTCCTGTAACATTCAATTCTGAAGAAAAAATTGTTTTAGTTTTAATATTAAATTCTTTTTTTAGAAATTCAATTATTTCCATATTTATGTCAATAATCTTTTCTAGTTTTTTATCATATAGTTTTTCAATAAAATTTGAATAATTTTTAAAATATCTTGTTTTAGCATAATTGAGAAGTATTGATTTTTTATGTTTTTTTTGCCAATTTTTACTAGTATCTATTTTTATATCATTTATTTTTGATTCTGCCTCCATTCTAACGGGTATAGTTAATTGTAATGGTCCCGAATTTGTACGAATCATATTTCGATTATAATAATTATTTTTGACAAAACAAACATCATCAAAATAAACAAAAATATCTGAATTTAACATTTTTTTGAAAAATCCTAACCATGGGAGGTACCCTGGTTGATGAATTCCAATAACTTTCATTTTTTATTCACCATATTTTCCACAATCATCATATTTCATATGCCACTTGATCTCTTTTTTTAATCCTTGTTCAAGTGAAATTTTTGGTAAAAAATTCAATTCCTTTTTTGCCTTGTTGATTTTAATAATTGAATCATATTCATCTTGTTTTTCAATAATTTTAATCTCCTTTTTTGATTTAGTTAACTTAGAAATAATGTAAGAAAGTTTTTTTACAGTAATTTTATTACCTGATCCAATATTAAATACTCCATTTTTATTTTTTAATATTGATGTGATAATAACATCAACAACATCTGTGACATAAATAAAATCTTTTGAAACATTCTTTACCACAGATATTGATTCGTCATTAAGAAATTTTTTTACAAAATTTGGAATTACTTGATTACTAAGATTACGTGGCCCAAAAACCTGCGAAATTCTTAGAATTGTCAAAGGAATATGCATATGGTTACAGTGATTTTGTAAAAATTTTTCTGCACCTAGTTTTCCACACCCATAAAATGAAATGGGATTAGTTAAATAATTTTCATCAATTGGGATGGATTCTGTTTTTCCATAAACTGCAATACTACTAAGAAAACATATTCCTTTAATTGATTCAAGATTACTCAAAAGCGATGATAGAGTTTTTAAGTTTACATTAATTGAATTATTTGCATCATGAAATGAGTCAGTTGTTTCATGAGAAATATCTGAAACAGAATGAACCAAGTAATCAACATCTTTAATTTTATTTTTAATTGTTTTAATATGATCATTAGCTAAATCAAATTTTATAAAATTATTCGATTCAATAATTTTTGTATTTTGAAAAAATTCTTTTTTAAAATTTCTTCCAATAATGTATACAATTGCTCCACTATTAATCAATTTTTCAGCAAGAAAAGAACCAATCTGGCCTGTACCTCCCGCAATTAAGATTTTTTTATTTACTAAATTATTCATTTAGTTTTCCCCAAACTTTCGATGTGATTTATCAAACCATCTTTTATACCAACTGAAGGATAAAAATTAATTTTTTCATTTGCTAATGAATTATTTAAAATAAAATTTGGTTCATTATTTTCTTGATTTTTATGAATTGGCACAATG
>Ga0315316_10003017_pt1 | contig 12190 bp, 11 predicted proteins | sample M160m3416metaG_FD_203702 | JGI IMG/M metagenome (GOLD analysis project Ga0315316, IMG submission 203702) | Ammonia-oxidizing marine archaeal communities from Monterey Bay, California, United States - M1 60m 3416 | ecosystem: Environmental > Aquatic > Marine > Intertidal zone | place: USA...
ATCATGCCGGCTGTCCAGCGCGTGATTCTGTCATGGAAGCTTCGAGATTTGCGACGTTGCTTGCGCAGACCGGAATCTGTTTTGTACCTGCTTTGAGTTCCTGACTTCGCCGGGAAATGTTGGGGCACGATATTGCGATGAGAGGCTTCACCAGAATCTTCCACAGTTGTCTGCTGCGGAGGCTCCGGCACCGAAGTCAGAGGCACAGGCACAGGTCGGGTTTCACCGGGCATACCTGGAAACGAGGCGACGCCAGCGAGTCCGTCTTCTTCTGCTGTCAGCAGGATGTTGTTGGTCTGCAACCTTGAAGCTCTGGCCTGCGACGCGGGGACTGTTGTTGCGTTCCGCGAGTTTCTGAAGCCATTTAACAGAACGCGGCTTTGGGTTATCGCCGGGCTTAACTGGGGTGTCGGGACGGGAGCGGTCGGCCCGGCGGACTTGACCCCGTCCACCGGAACCGGCTTCAACACCGGCCCGGAACTCTGCTGAGCAGCTGAGGTGCTGATCAGAAAGACACTGCAGATGCTCAGACGAAGAATATCCGACAGCGAGGTCCCGCCGTCGAATCGCTTAGGATTGTTTGTCGCCGGAATGTTCCACCGAGTAATTCGGTGCTTCCTGAGTAATTGCGATGTCATGTGGATGGTTTTCCCTAACCGATGCCGCAGAAATTTCGATGAAACGAGCCTTCGTGCGGAGATCCTTTATCGACCCAACGCCTACGTATCCCATGCCTGACCGCAGGCCGCCCGTCAACTGATACACAACGGGTTGCAGTGCACCCTTATAAGCGACTCTACCTTCCACGCCTTCGGGAACCAGTTTTGAGCCGTCGCCGCTGTCAGCGTTGCCCTGGCGGTACCGTTCACTGCTTCCCTTCACCATGGCTCCCAGCGATCCCATTCCGCGGTAACGCTTGAAGCTTCGACCCTGGTAAAGAATCATCTCACCAGGACTTTCATCAACTCCGGCCAGCAAACCACCAACCATTGCGGTCCATGCTCCGGCAGCAAGAGCTTTTGTCATGTCTCCACTGTATCTGATGCCACCATCAGCAATGATCGGGACGCCTGACCCGTCCAGTGCCTTTGCAGCATTGGAAATGGCCGTCAGTTGTGGAACGCCGATTCCGGAAATGATCCGAGTTGTACAGATCGATCCCGGTCCGATGCCCACCTTCACCGCATCCGCTCCGGCATCTGCCAGTGCTTTTGCGCCTTCTGCCGTCGCAATATTGCCAGCAATCACATCGATATCAAATTTGTCTTTAATGGCTCGAATGGTCTCAATGACATTGCGTGAGTGCCCATGAGCACTGTCCACGACAAGAACATCGACCCCTTTCTCCACCAACTGAGCGACTCGATCCAGGTCGTACATACCAACAGCCGCGCCCACGCGCAATCTACCGCGAGGATCCTTCGACGCCTGCGGAAACTGCAGGTTCTTGTCGATATCCTTGATCGTGATCATGCCTCTCAGTTGATAATGATCGTCCACCAGCAGCAGTTTCTCGACCTTGTTTTCCAGCAGAATTCGTTCTGCTTCTTCAAGATCAGTATTCTCCCTGGCCGTGACAAGATTGTCCTTCGTCATGATCTCGGCAACCGGCCGTTCCTTCGTTTCCAGAAAGCGGAGATCTCGACGTGTCAGAATGCCCACCAACCTTCCATCGACAGTGATGGGAACGCCTCCGATGTTGCGTTCGTCCATGATTCGTGACGCCTCACCGGCACTGGTTTCCGGTGGCAGAGTGACAGGGTCGACGATGACACCGTGCTCACTGCGTTTGACGCTGTCGACCTGCAAAGCCTGCTGGTCGATGCTCATATTCTTGTGAATTATGCCGATGCCGCCCAACTGAGCCATCGCAATGGCCATGTCACTTTCTGTGACGGTGTCCATCGGGCTGCTGACAATTGGCACACTCAACGAGATATTCCGTGTCAGCATGGAATCCAGCGAGACATCTGACGGCACGACCTCACTGTAGCCTGGTTCCAGCAGAACGTCGTCGAATGTGAGTCCCTTGTAAGTGATGCGATCGTGCATTGTTTTTCCCCTATCCTCCGTGGGCGTCTCGGACCGCCGTGCAGAATTTGTTTCCGAGCTTTACCAGTGTGGGCACATCCAGTGCTTCGGCCCGTGTTTCACGGTCGTGCCCCTGTTCTTCAAGGATGGCATCAACTTCCGGCTTACTTAACTGCTTGCTGTACATTGCCACCAGAACACGTCGCAACAGCTTCCGACGGTGATGAAAGAGTCGCCGCAGAAAATCCAGAAAGAACTTCCTGTCTTCGATCCTGTCACCGCGTCCATCATGTCGCCAGATGCTGACAATGGCCGAATTGACTTTCGGACGGGGCCAGAAAACTTTCGGGCCCAGTCGGCGAATGATGCGAACGCTGCACTGTGACTGCAGCCAGACGGACAGTGCCCCGTAGCTGGATGTGCCCGGTTCCGCGATCATCTTCTCGCCCAGTTCCAGCTGGATTGTGCAGACCATTTTTTGCCACGGCAGATCCGATGCGACAAGATTTGAGATAACCGGGGTGGCGACACTATACGGCAGATTTGCCACGAGTTTAAGATTACTCCCTGGTCGAGCCTCCAGCACGCCATGCAGCAGGTCTGTAACCTCGGGGGCGATCGTATTCTTGTTCTTCAGGATGTCACGATTGATCAAGGTGACGTTATCGCAGTGCTCAGTCGCCTCCGTAGCCAGAGCGAACATGTTACGGTCAACTTCCACGCTGATGACTCTGCCTGCCTCAGCCGACAGAAATGTCGTCATCCCGCCCGTACCCGGTCCGACTTCCAGCACAAGATCGTCTTTCGAAAGCTCAGCAGCCCTGACCGCAAATTCGATCAGGTTGATGTCGATCAGAAAGTTCTGCCCAAGATCTGAGCGCGGATTGAAGCCGTGCTTCTTGAACAGCTCCATCAGGTAGGATCGAGTTTGGCGGTCTTTGTCTTTCACTCAGTTGCGCTGCCCAAGGTCGCTGTAGATACTGTGATCACCTTCTCCACTCAGCAATTTAGCCACGTACTTACCCAGAATATCCAGCTCGATATTGACGAAGGCACCCACGGTTCGCTGCCCCAGCGTCGTGACGTCCAGAGTATGAGGAATCAGCGCGACGGAAAAACGTTCTGATTCCACATTGACCAGTGTCAGACTGATGCCGTCTACGGCCACCGAGCCTTTCGGCACCATCAACTGAGTCAGCTCTGGCGGCAGTCGGAACCACATGTCGATCCAGTCCTGGTTGCGGTCAATCGAATCAACCGTAGCAACGCCATCGATATGTCCCTGCACAAAATGCCCGCCCAGCCGTGCCCCGACAGCTAATGATCGTTCGAGATTGATTCGGTCGCCTTCTGTGAGCTGACCGAGACTCGTCCTGGAAAGAGTTTCTTCCCCCGCCTCAAAATCCATGCCCTCAGCGGCAACTCGGACAACAGTCAGGCAGCAGCCGCAAACAGAGATGCTGTCACCGATATTGACGTCAGCAGCTGGAAAACAATCGCGGTCAGGAGCAATCGTGAGGCGCAGCCCAGCCGGCTCCTTCTTAAGGACTCTGACTGTCGCTTGTCCTTCAACGAGACCGGTGAACATCTAACGTGGCAGTGCAACAAAGGCGGCGTGTGGGGGAAACGTACCCACGAAATCGATACCGCTGCTGAGCGGTTGTTTGTTGCACGGCAATTCTAGCGGATGTCAGAAAAAATGCACGACCGCGACCAAAGTTTGCATAGATTCGCTCCGCGAACGCGGGCCACCGCCTCATAAATTACCGGGATCGGTATCTGTCACTTCAGCCCTGCTGAACAGGGGCCGCACATACCTGCCCCAGACCGCTCGAATCGGTCCTGCGAAGGCGAACCAGCAAAACAGAACGGGAACGACCATCCCCCGAGCACGCACCATAAAAATAAGTGCGAGTGCGAAGACCAGTTGCAGCAACTGTTTCCGGCCTCGGTTGCCCTTCAATATCTGATTAAAGATGTGCGGGTAGCGGATGCGGCTGACCATGAGCACGGCCGTGGCCAGGGTGATGAACGGCAGCAGTACTGCCAGAGCGGGCAGAGCAATCCCGGCCACCGGTTCAGCCCATTCGGGACCACCCAGCTGTCGGAAAGTATTTATTCCAATGGGAAAACTGGCAATCACCCCTGCCGCCGCCGGCGAAGGCAGGCCACTGAAACCGTCATGATCGTCCTCTTCGTCGGTCTCGACATTGAACCGCGCCAGACGGAGAATGGCACAAGCCAGAAACAAGGCCGCAATTGGCCATAGGAAATCAAGGCTATAACCAAACGGCATGGGAATCAGATTCTCACCCTCGGCAGGTTTTGTACCCGGGACGCTGAGCGTCTCCATCAGACGGTGGGCCGGGTTTGTGAGTTTCAACATCATGAACGCCGGTGCAACTCCGAAACTAACCACATCGCACAGGCTGTCCAGCATCGCTCCGAATTCACTGGTCTGGTTTGTCAGCCGGGCGGCACTGCCGTCCAGCGCATCAAACAGCATCGCCAGGAATATCAGGTAAGCTGCGAAGACCATTTCACCAACGGGATCGAATCCGGTGGGCAGATCGGAGGGAACAACATCGAATGTCGGGCCAACACGCGCCAGAATTGTGATGGCACCGAATCCACAGATGGCATTGCCGAGCGTCAACATTGTCGGCAATACGGCGAACGCCTTCTGTCGACGCGTTTTCTTCGGAATGTCGTCGGATGTTGCCAATGAAGTATTCCAGGTACGGCGGTCGCCGAATTGTCTATAAAATTTTCCTGACCGACGGCCAGACAGCAGATCACTCGGGAAGAATCCATCCGTGGTGACGGATGAACCGCCCCCGGCTCAGTTGCTCTCGCAATCTGCTGAGTAACTCGCCAGGATCGAGATTCCGGCTTTCACTTTGCATCCCAGCTGCGTGCGAACCTCAAAGCCAGCCTCACGGGGCAATACCAGTTCTGTGCGCGACCCAAGTTTGATCATGCCAAATTGTTCACCTGCCTCCAATTTATCACCTGGTTTCACCCAGCACACGATCCGTCTGGCGATTGCACCTGTAATCTGCCGAATCACCATGCCACGATAGGGGGGTTCTGACGATTCCAACAGCACCGCCAACTGCTCATTTTCTCGAGCCGATTCAGGACGGAGTGCGTTCAGGTATTTTCCGGGACGATATTTCAGACCTATGACGCGACCCGCGATCGGGCTTCGGTTGATGTGCACATTGAAGATTGACAGAAATATTCCGATCTTCACGGCAGGACCACCCACGAATTCATCGTAATCCAGCTCCTCGATATCAACGATCTTTCCGTCAGCCGGCGACACGACGACACCGGGCTCGGTTGGAATGGTGCGATCAGGATCTCGGAAAAACCACCCAATCAGAACTCCGATTACACCTGCAGCAACCGCCAGCACGACGGCAACAATCTGAGCGGTTCCGATGGCTGATGCTGCCCATATTCCAAATCCGCCTGCCGCGGCAAAGAAACCGCCTCCCATCAGGAGCAATTCTGCCAAACCAACTCGAACAAACGGCAGCTGATCTCTCCATGTAAACGGATCATCGGCCTTGTCCCAATAGTACCCGCCTTGATTCTGGTGGAACTTCAAGTCGCGAGGATCCAGCACCTGATGCGGACAGGGATTGAATTCTCCCCGGCGGCACGCCGCCATTCTGCGCACGTACCCACGGCGGAATACGTTTAACCAACAACGTCGAATTCGCCCCCACGCCTGTTCCAGATGAATCACGACACCACTTCCCGGCTGAATATCCTTCAGCTGAGGATCCATGGGCAGCTGATCTCGCTGTTCGCCAGATGATTGTGCGGGGGTACTTTCGGAGTGATCGTTCATAGAAGCGTTCTCGTCCTGCGCTGCGTGACAGCAACTGTTAAAAATCGCAGCTGACCCCGTGTGAAGTCAGGGAGAAGATCGGGGCACATGTGTCTTCACGATTTCAAGTCGGGAAATCGTGGCATCACAGGACACAGGATTCCAGCAGCAGGCATGGCATTCACTCAGAATGCCAGTGATAACAATTCTCAGGCAGAAATTGGCAGAGAAAGATCGATTCTAAGTCCGTCGTAACCGGGTTCCACGCCGTCCGGCAGTTCGCCAACCAGGGAATCATAGTCCAGATCATGCGCCATGTGGGTCAGAATCGTGCGTCGAGGCTTCAGTCGCTCGGCCCACTTCAGCGCTTCAGCGAGGTGCATATGAGTCGGATGTGGCTTGCGCCGCAATGCATCAATCACCAGGGTGTCCAATCCGGTCAGCATCTCTCGGCTGTCGGCTGGTATCGTGGACACGTCCGTACAGAACGCAACGTCGCCGATGCGATATCCCACGATGGGCAGTTTGCCATGGTGCAGGCGAATGGGAACCAACTGCAGTCCCAGCAGCTCAAAAGCGTGACCCGGCTCAATTCGCCTGAACGTGAGTCTTGGAACTGCAAAACGATGAGCCTGCCGGGTCGGATCCGCAAACGCGTAATGAAAAATCTGACGGATGTCTTCTTCCACATTCTCTTCACAAAACAGCGGAATACTTCCTGCTCCCGATCGACGAAACTCATCCTTGTCGAAGGGCTCACCGTTAGCCGCCGCAATCCGTTCCGCGTCCGCCAGAAGCTGCTTCTCAAGACGGAAACTGAAAATCCGCAGATCATCCAGCCCCATGACATGATCGGCATGAGCGTGCGTGAAGACGGCAGCCCTGATACAGGAAGCCCTGTTCTGCAGCAGCTGCAGGCGAAGTTCCGGCCCGGTATCGATGACAAATTCGCCGTCAGGTGCGCGGACCAGGACACCGGACCGAGTACGCTGATTCCTGGAGTTCTGCGACGTGCAGACCGAACAGGTGCAACCCACAACCGGAACGCCGACGCTGGTACCCGTTCCCATCAGAATCAGATGAGGCAGATCGGACTCTGCATCGCACCTGTTCACGGGTGCGGCATCGGAAGGGTGTTTGGCGGCGGACAAAGACAAACGATCTTTCTGCTGTGGCGGACTTACTTTTCGCCGGAAACGACTTCGGCAATGTTGTGTGAATGATCTCGCACACGGGCATAAGCATTCAGTGTTGCCATATAAGCCACACTGACAATCGGTGCGATCGCCCCGCTGGAAAGATCTTCCAGGTGCTGCCGACGCAGCTGTTTAATCTCAGTCCGCGCTCGCTTGGACATCGCGTCCGTCTTCGTAAGAACACTGCGGTTCTCCTGAATCAGTGCTTCGTTAACCGCAGCAAGATAGTCCGAGATGTGCCGATTGAGCTCCGCCAGCCCTTCGCGCTGTTCTGTAGTGAAGCGATGTCCGTCTCGGCGCAGTTTGCGATCAAACTTGTCCAGATTGACAATGTAATCACTGACCGATTCATACTCATCGGCCATCCGCAGTTGTTGCCGTGCTTCATCGGCGACCGAGTGGGGGACATTACCAGCCAGCAGATTTGTGATGAATTCCGCAATTTCGTCCTGCATCGAATCCAGCACCTGCTCGCGCTGTCTCAGGCGGTCCCCAAGCGCTTTGTCAGGCTCATCCTGCTGCAGCAGTTCAGCGAGCCATTCGAGCATCCTGGAACACCCCATGCTCATCTTTTCGATCTCTTTGCGAGATTGTTCGATCGCCAGCAATGGAGTTTCAAGAATACGAATGTCGAGGTCGGTAAGCCGTGGCTTCTCTTTGAATTCCTTGGACGGCACAAACCGGTTCAGCATCTTCACGAACCACGGCAGGAATGGCAGAAACAGCAGTGTGTTCACGACGTTGAAGATAGTATGCGTTGCTGCGATCATTATCGTCGTGTTCGGAAATGTTTCCTTTCCGTCCACCAATGTCACATCAATAATGGGGATCGAGAAAAACCACACGTACCAGTCAAATATCCAGTAGATCAGTTCGATGTACCATTGAAAAATCAAGGTGATCCAGAAGACTCCAATCAGATTAAAAACGACGTGAAAGTAAGCGGCCCGGCGAGCATTCGTGGTTGCTCCCAATGACGCCAGAATGGCCGTTATCGTCGTGCCAACGTTTTCACCGAGGACAAGCGCTGCTGCCGTTTCGTAAGGAATAATGCCCTGGGACGCCAGAGAAATTGTGATGCCAAGCGTGGCTGATGACGACTGCACAAGCGTGGTCAGCACACAACCAGCCATTGCACACTGCAGCACGCCAATATAACTGTCTGCCCGGAACCTCTGGAACCATGATTCGAACGCTGGAATTTCTTTGATGATGGCACAGGCATCCTTCATCAGTTCCAGACCGAAGAAGACCATGCCCACCCCCATAAACGCCATCGCCCAATACCGCCAGCGGTCCCCTTTGGAGAACAGGTAGACAAAGGCGGCACCGCCCAGCAGAGGGAGTCCGTACTTTCCCACTTTCAGTACCAGAATCCAGCCGGTGACCGTCGTGCCGATGTTGGCCCCCATGATCACGCCGATACCCTGCGCTAATTCCATGACACCGCTGTTGACGAATCCCACCACCATCACCGTGGTAACCGAACTTGATTGCACCACGGTGGTGACAACAACCCCGACAATCGTCGCGGCGAATCGATTGTTTGTCACGGCGCTGATCATGCGTCGCAGACCGGCACCAGCGACGGCCTGCATCCCCTCGGACATGTTCTTCATGCCCAGCAGGAACAGTCCGAGTCCTCCCACGATTCCGCACACGAGATTAACAATTGAAGAAATGTCCAAAGGATTCACCGTCGATTGAGGATTCCACCATTGCCAGATAAAGCGACGCGGGCATATTACGGTGTCACGGCGGTCTTTCAACGGTTGGGGCACACCGAATCTGATTCCGTCGCAGACCGACCTGAAACAGGTCTGACCGGGACCAAACACGAGTCGAACTGCACACCCCGAATACGTCAAATTGCCCGGAAAACCGGACCAAAAGCCAACGGGGCCTGTCCATATGTTGTTCTCCGAAACACTCCGTTCCCGAAACAGAACAAGATGTTTCGGCATTTCTATTTCTGTGTCTTTTTACCCAGAGCCTATGAGCGGGCAGAAGCTGCTGTCTCTAAGCTGATCCTCCGCACGAAGCGCAGCAGCAGGGGGTGTGCGGGCGCGGCCATTTGACCGTGGTTGAATCCCTCCAGCTCAAATAGCTCAGTATCGGGATGCCCGACGACCTGCATCATTCGCCAGAGATATGCATTTTCCTCATAGCGTCCCAGCAGTTCAAGGTCACGATCTCCCGTAATCAGAAGCAGGGGCGGCGCATCATTGCGAACGTGAAATAACGGAGCCATGTCGTCGACGATGGGCTGTTTACCATCAATACCACGTTCTGCTCTGACGGTGAAATGAGTTATCGCATGCCCGCTGTATGGAATCAGCCCGGCAATCTGATCAGCGTCGACCCCATGCGGGGCCAGCCAGCGTTTGTCCAGACCGATCATGCTTGTCAGATAACCGCCTGCCGAATGCCCACTGACGAAGACCCGCCTGGCAGATCCCCCATATTTCTCGATGTTCTTAATCGTCCACGCCACGGCTGCTGCCGCATCTTCAATATACGCGGGAGATTTGACTCCGGGATGCAACCGATAGTTCACGGCGACCACCGCGATTCCCTGTTCTGTCAGTGCTTCCGGTACTGACCGCTTGCCTGCCTTCAGTCCTCCTCCGTGAAACCATACGACTGTTGGAAAGTCCTGCGCAACAATCGGATGATATACGTCCAGCCGACAGCGTTCAGTCATGTATTCCGTAAGATCGTTTCCAACACGATATTGAATGTCGTGAACGGTTCGATACTTCTGTGCGGAAGCGGCCACCTGCTGAGCGATCGTTAATCGCGGCAGAAAGATTGCGATCAGCAGAATAGTCGTGAATCTCGAAACGGCGTGGAACATATCACCCATCTTTCGGACAGTGTTTTTCTGCATTCGTTGAGGCGTCCTGTGTTGCTCACCACCATGTTATGGTCCATGTGGCGATGGCGGCACCGTCTTGGCACAGAATCAACGAATTCCAGCGGTTCCGACACTAAGTGCAAACAGGGAGCTGAACAACCGGTCCCTGCCCCGTCTGCGTACGGCCATCTCATCACCTGGAGTTCATTCCCGCCGGTAGTTGTCCATGGAACCAGTCCATCGAAGATCCAGATTTTTGAACCTGCCGGTTGTCTAGCCTGTCTGCTGAGAGTAGCATTCGGCCGATCTGAGCTGTACGGTTGCAGATCAATGAGGCGGCAACGCTTCGCCATCAGCCCTGGTGGCGGAATTGGCAGACGCGCATGATTCAGGTTCATGTGTCCGTAATGGACGTGGAGGTTCGACTCCTCTCCAGGGCATCAAGCACGGTCTTCGGGCCGTGCTTTTTTATTGCCTGCTCGCAAATTTCCAGTGTTTTATCGATTTCCGTTGCGTCAGCCTGCGACTCCGTGCCACCGCCCGCAACGCTTTGCTGGGCCACCATGTGGGCCACCTCCTCCTCGTCGAATGGTCAAGAAACTCAGCCACCAGAAAAGCTCTTTGACAAGCAGGAATTAGCGACAAAAAATGAGTCGCGATTTTGGCCGAACGTCAACGATCGGGTTCGAGCAAAGGCGAGAAAATGGGGTACTGTTTTGACGGAGCCTACACCTTCGCCGCAGAGTGGCACAGTTGGTACAGGTCACACCAATATTTGCGGCACTTTCCGAACGGCATGAAATGCAAAAATGCTGGTGTGTGGTTGCCGATATGTCCCCGGAACCTCTGTCGGATTTCGGGGAAATTATCACGCGACTGACAAGGTTCTCGTGAAGAACTTTCCGCTCAACCAAACTACCCTCGCCGCCCGTGTTCCTGTGTTGAGCCATGCCGAATTACGTGTTGAATCACGACTCGCTCGAGGGTTAATGGTTTCCGCTCAAATGGCGGCTGCGGAGGAGCCGCGCTGCTCGAAATGTCAGTAGTCGAATCTCGGCTTATATGGACGCCTACACAATTCAGCCACGAGTATGAGTGAAGGCAGATACAATGATGAATCCACGAAGCTGGTTTACGACATTCGCGCCGATCTGGTATTTATCTGATTGACGTGCTTCCCTGAGTATCGATCATGAAGAGGCTGTGATGACAAAAAATGCGTCATTCGGAGGAGAGTATCAGCTTTGGAGACATCAAACGTGAACCGATTGACGAAGTCTGATGTTGTTTATGGAAACAGAACTTTTGGAACGGCTTGAATTCAATAATCAAGTTATCGGCGACATCTCCGTGAAACAAACTGACCGCCGCCAATACCCTCAACACAGCGATACTTTAATCGTCCGCTTACTTGTTCTGGCCTGCGCCGCAGTTTCCAACGGGTGCAACGATCAGGTTCAGCAGTCAGCATCTGAATCGGCTGCCGAGCGACCTCGCAAGAGTCATGCACGAATGCTGATGCTCCTCGATCAGATTAAAGAGGACCGGATTCATCAGCGTCTTTATTTTGGTAATCGGACGATCCAGAAGGAGGAGCACGACCTGGAATGGCTGCCTCCGAATCGCCCTGACCTCCGTTTCAAGCTACTCCACCACGTTGGAAGACGTCGTCTTTGGCTAGGCGATACAGAAAAAGCGATCGAACATCTGCATCACGCATTGATCCTGGCCGAAACTCAGGGCTGGCGGGAGTCTTCGACCGATCGAAACGATGCCATATTTCAACTGGGCCTCGCGTATCTACGGTTGGGAGAGAATGAAAACTGTGTGAATTGCAACAATGCCGAAAGCTGCCTGCTTCCCATCCAAAATGCCGGTGTGCATGAGAAACAGAACGGGTCGCGTAACGCGATCAAATATTTCAAAGCCTATCTGGAGCATGAGCCGGATCACGTGGAGGCCCGGTGGCTCTTGAATATTGCATATATGACGCTGGGCGAATATCCTCACAAAGTGCCCGATCAAATCCGAATCGACCCGCACCTGCTCGAATCGGCCACTGAATTCCCGCGTTTCCAGAACATCGCGTCCGATGTGGGAATCGCGACATTAAGCCTCTCGGGAGGTGCCGTCATCGATGACTTCGACGGTGACGGTGATTTGGATCAAATGACCTCATCCTGCGGGTTTGCTGACCAGCTGCGCTTCTTTCGTAACGTCGATGGATCATTCAGGGACGCTACCGACGAGGCCAACCTTACCGGC
>Ga0315316_10003018_pt1 | contig 12185 bp, 7 predicted proteins | sample M160m3416metaG_FD_203702 | JGI IMG/M metagenome (GOLD analysis project Ga0315316, IMG submission 203702) | Ammonia-oxidizing marine archaeal communities from Monterey Bay, California, United States - M1 60m 3416 | ecosystem: Environmental > Aquatic > Marine > Intertidal zone | place: USA...
TCCCATTTATATTTAAGATTCAGTGTTACTTTTTTATGTAAAAAATATACCGCGATACTGAAGATAAACATAAGGAGCCCGAAGGCAGGGACGGCTCCAAATCCTAAATCACTCCAGATTGGAGACGGTGGCAAAAGAAAAGCTGGCATCCAGTTTCCAAGCAGAGGGGCCAAGAGCCAAGAAAGTAAGGTGGCGATAAATAGCATGCCGATTCTTAGGCCATCGGTTGCCCTGCCTAGAAGTGTCCAAGCCCCTATTACTAGAATTGCCAGTAACAGTGCAGAATCGCCGGGGAACAAGGCGAATGCCAACATTCATAAATGTTAAGATATGTTACGGTTTTTGACACCAAAAATTGATTAACATTGAATGTTGTTTATTAGTAATTTTTCCAGTAATCGTCTCGAATTAATTTGGGCGAGATGGAGTCAGGCTCATGCCTAAATTGGTAAAGAGGCTCGATCCTCTATGAGAGACAAGATATTTATAGCTTTATTGTTCTTGATTGGCTGCGGGCTTTCATGGGCGTCTCAAATTCAGTTCAAATGGGGTTTATTTTTGGGGCCACTTCACGTGGTTATTCTGCATTTCCCGCTGGTATTAATGTTGGTAGTTGCTGCCCTAGAGGTGGTGTGGCACCGAAATAGAGGGGCAGAATTAAGGCTTATCATATATCGGATGATGCAAGTTTCGGTAGCCAGCACGCTTGTGACCGTTGGTGTGGGGATATTGCTGGCTCAGTCTGGAGGCTACAATGTTCAGGTGGTGGGCTCACACAAGAACTATGGATTGGGGGTCATGTGGATTTCGGTGGTAGCTATGGGGTTGTTGACATGGGAATATCACAGGTCAAGCGCAAGATTGCGTAACGGGTTTCGGGGATTGCTTGCGCTAATTGTATTGTTGCTGCCTCTTGTCGGTCACTCTGGGGGGAAGATGACACACGGCACGGAATTCTTTTTGAAGGATGCACCTGCTTCGATCAAAAATTGGTTTGAGGGTGGGCCCAAAAAGGCTCCTGCCGAGAAAGGAACTAATGGGGTAGAGAACAGTTTGTGGAGTGAGGTTTTGCCGATTCTCGAAGCACGTTGTATTAAGTGTCATGGTCCGGATAAAGATAAGGGCGATCTGCGTGTTGATGATCGGGATTCTTTATTGATAGGGGGAGATACTGAAGAGCCGGCCCTAGTGCCCGGAGACCCCGCGGCAAGTTACTTGATCCGGGTTATTCTGCTCCCTCAAGATCATGAGGAAGTAATGCCTCCCAAAGGCAAAGGACAAGTTACTGCTGAGGAAGTGACCAAGCTCATTAATTGGATTCAAGGGGGAGGTGAAATGCCTAATGGATCCCAAGGAGAATGACGTTTTGACTCCGATTATCGCCTCCAGATTACCCTTGAAAGATTTGTCTACATTCATTGGGTGAAAAACTACCTTAAAATAGATCTATTCACTTAAATCACATCTTTCAGCTATGTTTTGATGTGAATATTCTTGTGTGAATTTTTTTTTTACGAATAAAAACTGCTAAATACAGGGCTTAAATGTTGCACGTATGTTTCTTGGGGTTGCTTTATTCACAACTCAGCCGAAAATGTATTGACTCTATTTCAGGATACCCCAATATATCGCGCAGTTGATCAAAAGGTCACACTACAGGTTGTGGATAGCCTATTAATAAGCCTCACAACAAACTGTGTGATCTGTGTGAATAACAACCTTTTTTCTCTGTAAAATGAGGCTATTTAGACCCAAGTTTGAGTATGGACTCCTTAGCGGAAGTTTTGCTCTGGGAATTTTTGTTCAACGAGTCCCACACGTGCGTGTGGGCTGTTGCCAAGCCAAGGCAGCGGGGATGGTTTGACCCAACCAAGCCCCCCCCCACGGGCGCCAAGCACCGGCTTGTGCTGTCCATTTACGAATGAGCGGATTTGGCGAGCCGCACCGATGACGGAGATAATAAGTATATGATCAATGAGCAGCTCGATGGCCAATTGCGGATGGCTACACTGGACCCCCTTAAAGGACAGCAGTTTCAAGTACGTAAACGTGATGGACGCGTAATAGATTTTGACGAAACCCGAATTTATTTGGCCATTGAGGCGGCTTTAAAGGCAGATGCAGAACTGGAGTACGACGCGAAGGCTCCGGAAGACATGCAGGCTGATGCGCAACGGCTTGCTAATGAGGTAGTGGAGAAATGCATTAGCCGAGCAGTGAAGGGCGAGGCTCTTGAGATCGAGCGTATTCAGGATACAGTTGAAGATAAGCTCATGGAACTGGGCTTCCGCGGAGCTGCCCGACGTTATATTGTTTACCGTGAAGAACGCCGTAAGGCCCGCGCAATTCGAGGCGATCGGACCGTGGATGGTGAAGCACAGGAAGTGATGTATGTGACGCTGCCTGATGGGGCCAAGGAGGTGCTCGATCCCAATCGTCTCAAACGCGACATTTATGGAGCCTGTCGCGGAGTGGAGGACAAGTGTCAGGCTAATGACCTGTTTGATGAGACTATGCGCAACTTGTATGACGGAGTGCACACCACTGAAATCGACAAGGCCATGGTCATGTCTGCCAAGGCGCGCATTGAGAAAGAGCCAGCCTATACCTACGTGGCTGCGCGATTGTTGTTAAATCAGATTTATGAGGAGGTGTTGCCAGCATGTGGTTCGCTTTCCGAGTTGCAGCAGTCTCACACTCATCATTTTCGTGATTATCTCCAGCAAGGGGTGGCTGCAGATCGGCTCTCACCAGAATTGCTGAAATTCGATCTCGATGTGCTGGCCGACGCCCTGAACATTGAGCGCGATCAGCAATTCGCCTACATGGGAATTCAGACGATTTACGATCGTTACCTCATTCATATCGGGGGTACTCGTATCGAAACACCGCAGTACTTTTTTATGCGTGTTTCCATGGGGTTGGCCATCAATGAAGAGAACAAGGAAGAACGGGCAATTGAATTTTACAACGTGCTCAGCTCATTCCGGTTTATGTCCTCCACCCCTACGCTATTCAATGCAGGCACGTTGCATCCGCAGCTTTCCTCCTGCTACCTGAGCACGGTGGATGATGATTTAGAGAGCATCTTTAAGCTGGTGGCTGATGATGCTCGGCTTTCCAAGTGGGCCGGAGGGCTGGGGAATGACTGGACGAATGTCCGCGCCACTGGCTCACATATCAAGGGGACCAACGGCGAGAGCCAGGGCGTGATTCCCTTCCTTAAGGTGGCCAATGACACGGCGGTGGCCGTGAATCAGGGAGGTAAACGCAAGGGGGCGATGTGTGCGTATCTTGAGACGTGGCATTTGGATATCGAGGACTTTTTGGAACTGCGCAAGAATACCGGTGATGAAAGGCGACGTACTCCTGATATGAATACGTCAAACTGGATTCCGGATTTGTTTATGAAGCGCGTAAAGGAAGGAGGTAAATGGACCCTCTTTAGTCCAGATGATGTGGAGGATTTACACGATCTTTACGGTTCGGTTTTTGAAAAGCGCTATGAAGAGTACGAGGCCATGGTTGAGGTTGGGGAGATTACACATGCTAAGACAGTGGAAGCTGAGGATCTCTGGCGGAAAATGCTGATGAACCTCTTCGAGACTGGCCATCCTTGGATTACCTTTAAGGATCCTTCTAATGTGCGTTCGCCTCAGGACCACACGGGAGTGGTGCACAGTTCTAATCTTTGCACTGAAATTCTGCTCAATACCAGTACTGAGGAAACGGCCGTGTGCAATCTGGGTTCGGTGAATCTGACGGCTCATCTTAAGGATGGAGGTCTTAATGAGGAACTGATTGCCCGGACGGTTCGTACGGCTATTCGCATGCTGGATAATGTGGTCGATATTAATTTCTACCCCACGCCTGAGGCAAAAACTGCGAACATGCGCCATCGTCCGGTCGGAATGGGGGTGATGGCCTTTCAGGATGCATTGTACAAAATGTGCATTCCTTACTCCAGTCAGGAAGCAGTTGAGTTTGCCGATCGCAGTATGGAAATGATCTCCTACTATGCTATTCTCGCTTCAAGTGAGCTGGCCGCTGAGCGAGGCACCTATGAGAGTTATCAGGGCTCAAAATGGGACCGCGGAATACTTCCCATGGATACCATCGATCTGCTTGAGCAGGAGCGAGGAGGCCACCTTACACTCGATCGTAGTTCTGACATGGATTGGGCGCCGGTACGTGAATCAGTTGCCAAGCACGGCCTGCGTAACAGCAACACCATGGCCATTGCTCCGACGGCCACCATTGCCAACATCATTGGGGTGAGCCAGTCGGTTGAGCCGACCTATAAGAATCTCTATGCCAAGGCGAACCTCTCCGGTGATTTCATTGTGGCGAATGATTATCTGGTTGAGCTACTCAAGGAGCGTGACTTGTGGGATGCTACAATGGTGGAGGATTTGAAATACCATGACGGGTCGGTATTGGAAATCGATCGTGTACCGGAAGATTTGAAGGATATTTTCCGCACTTCATTTGAAATTGATTCCAAATGGCTTATCGCCTGTGCGGCTCGTCGGCAGAAATGGATTGATATGGGCCAGTCGCTCAATCTGTACTTTGATCTTAATCAGGTGCCAGAAGGACAGAAAACCGGTCGTGTGCTGAGTGACATGTACTTCTTTGCCTGGGAAGCGGGCCTGAAGACGACCTATTATCTGCGCAGTTTGGCAGCGACGCAGATTGAGAAGTCAACGCTGGACGTGAACCGGCACAGTATCCAGCCCAAGTGGATGAAGAGCAAGTCGGCCTCCAGTGAGATTGAAATCCAGCGTGAGGAGCCCAAAGCCTGCAGTATTCTTGATCCGGAGTGCGAGGCCTGCCAGTAATTTAACCAACCAATAAATCTAAACAAGAGGAGGAAAAATCTATGTCCTGTTGCAACGCATCAGACCAACGCCCTGAGGCACACGATCTCACCAAGCGCATTAATGTTAAGGATAAACGACTCATCAACTGCAACGCCGTGGATGTGAACCAGCTCATGCCCATCAAATACGACTGGGCTTGGGAGCATTATCTTAACGGTTGCAAGAATCATTGGATGCCTAATGAGGTGCCGATGCAGAAAGATATCGAGCTGTGGAAATCCAATAAACTCAGTACCGAAGAACGTCATGTGATCATGCGTAATCTCGGGTTTTTCAGCACAGCAGAGAGTCTGGTGGCCAACAACATTGTGCTGGCTATCTTCAAGTTCGTGACCAATCCAGAATGTCGCCAGTACCTGCTCCGCCAGGCATTTGAGGAAGCCATTCATACCCACACCTTTCACTATATCTGCGAATCACTAAACCTTGATGAGCGTGAAGTGTTCAATATGTATCATGAGGTCAACTCTATCAGCGACAAGGATGAGTTTGAGATGCAGTTGACCGAGGGTATTCTGCGGGCGGATTTCGACACTTCTACGCTGGAGGGGGTCCAGGAGTTCCTTAAGAATCTGATAGGTTTCTATGTTATCATGGAGGGTATCTTTTTCTATTCCGGCTTCGTGATGATTCTTTCCTTCCACCGTCAAAATCGTATGACAGGAATTGGAGAGCAATTTCAATATATTATGCGTGATGAAACCATTCATCTCAACTTCGGTATCGACCTGATTAACGGTATCAAGAAGGAAAATCCGGAGGCATGGACACCGGAATTTCAGACCGAGATCAACGAGATGATTGAGAAGGCCGTGGAGCTTGAAATTGCCTATGCACAGGATAGTTTGCCTAATGGTATTCTGGGCCTCAATGCGGGTCTCTTTCGCGATTATGTGCAGCATATTGCCGACCGCCGTCTTGAGCGCATCGGCTTGAAACCCAAATACGGCTCCAGCAATCCTTTCCCCTGGATGAGTGAGACGATTGATCTGGCGAAGGAGAAGAATTTCTTCGAGACACGCGTGACGGAATACCAGACTGCTTCTGCTTTAAGTTGGTAGGTGGAGAACCAACTGCTGCGGCGGTCTTGCGGGATCGTCGCAGCAGACCTTTGCTCCAATGGATATTGGCTAATATCCCTTAGTTTTTTATTTGAACCTATTTCCCCTTAGTCCTGACTCCATGCTGGATACTGAACTCATTCCTGCTATTGAACCCGACTCCAAATGGCTGATGGTTGTACTCCATGGTTTGGGGGACAGCATGGAAGGTTACCGATGGTTGCCCAAGGCTCTGGACTTGCCGTGGTTGAATTATTTACTGGTTAATGCGCCAGATGATTATCACGGCGGTTTTTCGTGGTATGATATTTATGAGGATCCTGATCCCGGGGTGAAACGCAGCCGAAAAGCCATTGAGGAACTGCTGGATAACCAGCGAGAGGCTGGGTTTCCTTCGGGTCAGACATTCCAATTTGGTTTTAGTCAAGGTTGCTTGATGACCATGGAGATGGCGATGCGCTACCCTTACAGACTGGCTGGCTGTATTGGTGTCAGCGGCTACGTTCACGAGCCGGATACGGCCCTCGATGAGCTTTCTTCCGTTGCCAAGGAGCAGGAGGCGCTATTTACTTACGGCACGCTGGATCCAATTATCCCAGCAGACAAGGTGAAATGTCAGCTAAGCCAGCTCATCACTGAGGGGTCCCTGCAGATTGAGGTACATGAATTTGCCAAGGAACATACCATCGCCGGAGCCGAGGAATTATCATTGATTCGCGATTTTATTCGGATGCGCGGTCCCGAAGCCTGATTGTTTCAATTTGCATGGACTGAATCGAATCGGTTCCCAACATCATCTTGGAGGCATAACCCAGAAGTTTACGGGGACTGGATCGCACTGGTAGTTTCAAATAGCCGCGTAATTTGGTTATGAGTTCATAGGATAAGGTATCCAATGCGACCGGATCCTTACTAAACCAAAGCTCATTTAATGCTGTGGAAAAATCAGGTCGTGATTGGTCTCCATGATGAAATTGGCAGAGGAGGGCATCGGTAATATGTAGCCGGAGCTTGGACTGGGCTAATTCCTCTTTGCCAAGCGTTACCCGCTTCAGAATATTGCGCCCATCGGGTAAAATGACCTGTTCCCATTCGTGTTTGTCGCTTCGGATTAAAAGGGTTTGCCCTCTGTTTTCCTCCTTCGCCGTTTCGTAAGAGAGCGTGAAGGCTTGATGCGCGGGTAGATTCTCATTTGAAGCTTTCTGATAATAGTAAAACACTTTGCCTTGGGTTTTCAGTAAATGAAGCGGGTACACCTGTGATGATTGGCTGGTTTGCAGGATTTTTAGATGGCGCTTGAAATCAGGTGGAGAAATAGATCTTGAAAACGCTATGCGGTCCATTAACTCAGCAACTGCTAAGTTGAGATGGGGGGGTGATTTTTCGAATCGATTGGTATTATCGGCACTAGAAAGGGCCAGTTCTTGTAGATGACCACGGGCACCACTTTGACGATCGGCAATGAGTGGGTGAATGCTGATAATGGCACTAAGTCGCTCGGCAATGAGTTTGGAAGTATGGGAGATGGTGCTGGATTTTTCCTTTCCAAACAAGCGGTCGCTCTTTTCGAGATCCCAGTGAAGAGCGGGGACGGTATAGGTATTCCATGAGTTGTATCCACTGTCCCTTGCGCCGGCTAATTGAACACCGAGTCTTTCCGCTATGGGGATATAGCCCGCCCGTTTCAAATCCTTCAATTCACGGTCCCAAATCACTACATTTTTTTTAGGCACTCCAGCATGTATTAGTCCTTGAATAACCGCTTCGACAACGGCCGGTCGTGTGCCGGAAAGTGTTCCTAGGCGGGCATTGACTTTGAGACCCACAATGTCGTTGGTTGAGATGAAGTGGCGCCAGGCAGCAATCGGTGATGTCTGGTTGCTCAGATGTTTTACCCCGCTTTCCACCATGGCCAAGACCTGTTCAGAGTTGGTTTGGAAGTAGTGTGTTGCTTTTGGTGCGTGAATTTTGGTTACTTTTGCCTTTGTGCCGGCAGTTAGCCCGATGGGGCACAAAAGGAGCAAACCAGTGAATAATGTGCGCTGAGTTGGTGAATAATGCGCCTTTGCCAAATGCCTCAGTTTTGCAACCATTCTCGCTGTCCAAGATAGATTTTCCACCCATGGGTACGAGACAAAAATTTAAATTATTCATTACATTAATTTTGGTTGTAGCTGGAACAGGCTGCAAACCCCCGGGTGTTCAGGCCTTGTATAAAGGGGAGGAGTTGCTGGAGAGAGGGGAGCCCGAGGCTGCGGTGAGGCAGTTTAAAGAAGCTGTGAAACAGTTGCCCAATGAATGGCGTGCGTGGAATTATCTTGGTTTGGCTCTTCACCGGAGCGGAGATTTGACCGGAGCGGATCAGGCCTACCATCAGGCTGTCGAAGTTGCCGGAGAACGGCGGCGTTCTCCTAACGATCCGGCGTTTGTATTATATTTTAACATGGGTCGATTGGAGTTGGATCGGGACCAACTGGCTGATTCTGAAAAATCACTCCATACCTATGCCACTGAGAAGCGGAGTTTTTACTCCCTGTTTTGGTTGGCAGAGGCATTTCGCCGCAATGGTCACTGGTCTGAGGCACGGATTGCTTTGGGAAGTGCCATTAAACTAAAAAGTAATTCTCCAGAGGCGTGGAATCGAATGGGAGTCATCCAGCTAAAACTTAATAAGCCAGTTGAAGCGATTGCGAGTTTTAAGAACGCGTTGGAGTACAAGAAAGACTTTTCTGAGGCTCAGCTCAATCTGGCGCTTGCCTATTACCGCTATGCTCCAGAATCCTTTCCAGACCGTGAAGGATTGGCATTTGAGTCGCTTAAGGCATACATCGATCTGAATTCGAAACCCCACCCTCATATTCAGGTTATGACCGATCAACTGCAGTCAAGATTGAACCCGGAGCCGGAGCCTTCGGCGAGTGAGACGAACCTTGCCGCGTCTTTGCCTCTTCGAGGCACCAATACAGTCCCTTCGTCAGTTACTGCCTTGGAGAAGACTAATCTGGTGGTTGAGATTCCGCCGGTTGGTAGCACTAACGCGATAGCCCAAACCAAAGTGCCTAAGGAAACCTCGCGGGGGCTTCCTGAAAGGGAAACTCCGCCCGTCAATCCAATCCCACCTGTTGAGCCTCCCAAAAAAGAGGTTGCCGCTCAGCAGCTTGTATCGAGGGTTGGTCCGCCTCCGGGTACTCATCCCGATGCTCCTAAGAGCTTTAAAGTGCCTGAGTTGCCGGGAGTCGTCCGGTATCGCTACCTTAAACCCGGCCGGCCTTTGCCAGAGCCGGTGTCGGACCCGAAGCGGTTGAAGGCAATTTTTGATCAGGCATTCCAGCAGCACCGACTCCAAGAGCTTGATGAAGCGATTGAGGGTTACCGCAAAGTACTAAAAGAGAATCCCGCCCACCAACAGGCTTATGTGAATATTGCCTTGGCCATGCAGGTGCAAGGTGAAGTGAAGGAGTCCTTGCCGATATATGAGAAGGCCTTGGCAATCAATCCGCTATCGAAAGTGACTCGGCACGGGTTTGCTGCTGCTTTGAATCAGGGTGAGTATTATATTGATGCGGCACAGGAATTTCAGAAACTGCTCGAGGTATATCGAGATTATGTGCCGGGCCACCTAGGTTTGGCTGTGATTTATTCAGAACATCTTAAGGTTCCCGCGCAGGCCGAAATCCATTACCGACGAATTCTAGAGTTGAATCCACAGCATCCAGAGGCGGCCAACATTCGTCAGTGGTTGTTTAACAACGATCAACGCTAGGACGGCCATGTCTGGGCGCATTTCCCAATCAACGCTCGATAAGATTCGTGCAGCGAGTGATATCATTGAAGTAATCGGCGGCTATTTCCCTCTGAAAAAAGCGGGAGGAAACTATGTGGCTTTGTGTCCTTTTCATAACGAGAAAAGCCCGAGTTTCAACGTTAATCCGCAGCGACAGATATACCACTGCTTTGGTTGTAATGCAGGAGGTGATGTGTTCAAGTTTTTGCAGGAGTATGAGCATTTGGAATTTGTTGAAGCGGTGAGGAGATTGGCCGAACGGGCCGGGATTGTCTTTGAGTTTGAGCAAAATCCACAGGCAGAAAAAACGCGAAACCAGAAGAACCGACTGTTGCATGTGCATGCAGAACTGGCCAAGCGCTGGCATGATGTCCTTATTAATGAGGATATTGGACAACCGGCTCGTGATTATCTTAAATCTCGCGGTATTACCCGCGGGGCGGCCGAATTGTTTCAGTTGGGGTTTGCCCCGGAATCCTGGGAGGACACCGTAAACTGGGCGCGTGAGAAGAGTTTTGATTTAGGTTTAATGGAGGAGTCGGGATTAGTGGCTAATCGGGACGGGAAACGGTACGGGCGTTTTCGAGGACGGTTAATGTTTCCCATTAACGATGAGCAGGGCCGGGTAATAGGGTTCAGCGGACGAGTGTTGGAATCGGAAGCAAAGGCGGCAAAATATGTAAATTCTCCAGAGACAGTTTTATTTCATAAAAGCAGAGTGTTCTATGGCTTGGATAAGGCTCGTCGTGAAATTCTGGATGCCAAATCCGCTCTCGTTTGTGAAGGGCAGTTAGACACGATGGCCTGTTACATGGCGGATATCAAAAATGTGGTGGCTCCGCAGGGAACCGCGCTTACGGCTGAGCACGCTCGTATTCTTAAGCGATACACATCTGAGGTGGTGTTGTGTTTTGACTCGGATACGGCCGGACAGGAAGCGGCAGTGCGTTCATTTGACTCTTTGTTGGAATCAGAGCTAGCCGTGCGGGTGATGAAGGTGCCTGCGCCGCATGATCCAGATAGCTATATTCGTGAACAAGGAGTTGATGCGTTCCGGGATCTTATGGAAAAGGCCCCTGGTTTTTTTGATTTCTATCTGAGTCACTTGTTGAGCGAGCACAATGTACAGCAAGAGCGAGGGCAGCGTGAGGTTATCAAGGCGATGGGATTAGCGGTTCGCAAAACAAAGGATGCGGTTCTATTGGATGGATGTGCACAACAAACAGCATTTGCGGTGGGAGCTTCTGCTGAATCAGTGCGAGTGGAGTTTCAGCGCATCACAGTTCCCAAGTCAGCTAATACTCGTCCGGCTAGCACTTCAGAAACAGAACCGGTGGTTCAAACTGATCCGCCTTCCCAACAGGAACGTTGGCTGTTGCGTTTGGCTTTCTATGATCAAGCATTCTGTGATTGGACAGCCGATTGTCTGGATTTGCGATGGGTTAAGCATTCGCAAGTAAGGGCGATTCTCGAGAGGGCTGCGCGAACCGGTGCATCGGTAGATATTTTGGTGAATGATTTGGATGCAGATTCCAGTCGACTCCTGACAGGTGTTCTAGCAGAAGCGAGCGAAATTCCTGATCCCTCCCGGCAGTTAAAGGATTTGGTTACTCGTATGCGCGATCAATATTTAGACCTGAAACTGGCTGCCCTTACCCGCCTTATGGCTCAGCCTAATTTGCCTGAAGAAGAGTTAATGCGTGCTCTGGAGGAACAACGCGAATTACAGGGACAGAAACATGAATTACTCCCACTCGTGCCGGCGCGGGAGTCGTCTTAATCCGCGTAGGCGGTTTCGTTCGAGAGCAGAAGAACCTGCGTGTATTTTTCCCAGGCATTGAGGGGTTTGGGCTTGTAGCTGGCTCCTTCAAACTCATCAGCGGCGGTCCAAGAGGTGACCATCATCGTTCCGGCCTTCTTCTCCATAGCTTGGGCAAGCTCAGTTTTGATACTAACCTTCGGGTTCCAGGTGAAATTATCCTGTTGAGGATTCTCGAGTTTGAATTGTGCTGCCACACTACGCAACGTATTCGGATTTTGGTAGCCCTTGCTGGTGACGATAAAGTCGATGGTGTCTCCACGTTGTACATTAATTTCCTGACCGGAGGCATCGCGACGGCCGCGACGTACGTCAGATCGCCATATCTCCTTTCCAAAACGCTGCCCGCTTCGGTTGGCAGTACGGCTCCACAGGACAATGCCGGTTACCCCATCCCATGCGTTCTTATCGTACCATTTCCGCTGTTCATCCTTAAAATCATCATAAAAAGATTGCGCCTCATCATTCAACTGATGCTCGAGCCTGCCAGAGATGGTGACGGTAGTGCTCATAGGAGCGACCCATCGTCGGATTACAGCGACGTTCGGTTGAGGGCCAGGATGTCCCCCTTGAGCGGTTAGTTTTAGGGGGCCGTATGCTGACGAATTGCCTTTCCACACTTTTCCATCGGTAAACGG
>Ga0315316_10003022_pt1 | contig 12177 bp, 7 predicted proteins | sample M160m3416metaG_FD_203702 | JGI IMG/M metagenome (GOLD analysis project Ga0315316, IMG submission 203702) | Ammonia-oxidizing marine archaeal communities from Monterey Bay, California, United States - M1 60m 3416 | ecosystem: Environmental > Aquatic > Marine > Intertidal zone | place: USA...
TGTTGGTATAATCAAGTCTCTACAGGATATTAGCAATCAGGCATTACTTGGGTACTAGCTTGACGGAGTAAGGGATGTTTCAGAGGTTCGAGTTGCAATTAGCCTATGTGCGGCGATTTATGTGTGCCGTTGCAATTGTTGCTGTCGGAAACAGTAGTACTAAAGCGTTAGATGATTTGCCCCCTGCGGTTCAACGCGATGTGACCTATGCTAAGGATGTCGCACCAATTTTGACAGCGCACTGTCTGAAATGCCACGGGCCAAAATTGCAAGAAAGTGGATTGCGTGTTGATCAAAAAACGTCACTTTTGCGTGGCGGCGATTTTGGGCAACCTGCAATTCTTCCCGGGAATAGTAGTGATAGCTTTCTGATTCAAGTGATTACGGGGCTTAATGAAGATTTAAAGATGCCGCCGGAAGGTCCTCAAATTACGGCGACCGAAATAGGTGTCCTCCGCAAATGGATTGACATGGGAATACCTTGGCCCGATCAGGCCAATGCGAAGCTGGCAACCGATCATTGGTCGTTTCAGCCCATACAACGGCCGGCAGTTCCGGGGGATGATAGTAGTTGGGTTCGTAATGATATTGATAGGTTTATTTTGGACGCACTTAAGCAACAGGGCTTAAAGCCCTCTCCTGCTGCGACGCCGATTGAACTATTGCGGCGACTAAGGCTCGTTGAACATGGTTTACCACCAACCAAAGATCAGATGGTTCGGTTTAAGCACTCCAAGGACTACTCGAGTTTGGTCGATGAAATTCTTTCGAGTGAGCATTACGGTGAACGTTGGGCGCGACATTGGTTGGATCTAGTGCGTTTTGGTGAAACCACTGGATTTGAAGTTAATCGGGAACGCGTCAACGCTTGGCCTTACCGCGACTATGTGATTGAATCCCTTAATTCCGATAAACCCTACGATCAGTTTGTACTTGAGCAACTAGCGGGCGATGTCTTGGATGCGCCACGAGCGACGGGATTTCTTGTGGCAGGCCCGAACGACATCGTTAAAAGCCAGGATCCACTTTTCCGTAAGTTGCAACGTCAGGACGAACTTGCTGACATGATAAACACGATGGGAACGGCGTTTTTAGGGCTCACCATCGGCTGCGCTCGTTGTCATTCTCACAAATTCGATCCGATTTCCCAAAGGGACTATTATTCGTTACAGGCTGTGTTTGCGGGAGTGAATCACGCCGAGCGCGAATTACCTGTGACGGAGGCACAACAGGAGCAACGAGTTGTGTTGGGTAAGCGAATTGAACTGCTGGTATCGACTCTCAAAAAGTATCGAATGACTCCGGTGCTCAGGCCGGCAGTGAGCTTTGAATGGAATGAGGAGCGATTTGAACCGATTCAAGCTCGGTTTGTCCGTTTTACGGTCCTTCGTACCTCTTCGGGTCAACCATGTATTGATGAGTTGTCTGTTTTTTCTGAGATGAAGAATGTGGGTCTTGCCACAGACGGTGTGACGGCGACCGCATCGAGTGAATATCCAAACAACCCCCGACACAAAATTGCGCATATCAACGATGGCCTTGTAGGAAACGACCATAGTTGGATTTCTGCACAAGACAACGGTGGATGGGTTCAACTCCAGTTTCCTGAGATCACACGGATTGATCGTATTGAATGGGCTCGTGACCGCGAACGTAAAATCCGAGATCGGTTACCCACGGAATATAGAATTGAAGTTTCGGTTGAGCCAGGAAAATGGACAACCGTTGCTACACACAAAGATCGATTACCATATGGTGGAAACACTATGGCTGCGGTCGTGGAATATGATTTTAGCCAAGTAGATGCTAAACAGCGATCTTTACTTGAGAAATATACGGTGCAGTTACAATCGTTACGGCAGCAGATGATATATCTAAACAGACCTCAGGTGGTGTATGCCGGTACGTTTACCATGCCGCCTGCTATTTTTCGGCTCTATCGAGGTGACCCACTGGCACCACGAGAACAAATGAAGCCGGACGCAATTGAGATTCTAGGTAGCTTAGGTTTGGCCAGCGATGCCCCCGAAAAACAACGACGTGAGAACTTGGGGAAATGGATCGTTACGCCAGAGAACCCGTTAACTGCTCGTGTGATTGTGAATCGAATTTGGCAACATTGCTTTGGTATTGGAATCGTTGATACGCCAAGTGATTTTGGAGCTGCGGGGACACTGCCCACGCATCCCGATTTGTTGGATTATTTGGCTTGTGAGCTTCTTGAAAACCAGTGGAGCCTCAAACATATTCATCGCTTAATACTAGAATCAGCAACGTTTCGTCAGACTAGCGCCCCGCGTGAAATGGCTCTCAAGAAAGATGGCGATTCACGATATTTGTGGCGGTTTCCTCCGCGACGGTTAGAGGCGGAAGCGATACGTGATTCAATTTTGGCGGTTTCTGGATCGCTGAATTTACAGCGAGGGGGTCCAGGGTTTTCTGGATTCAAAGTTGAAATGGAAAACGTACGACATTATTTCCCAATTGAACAATATGGTCCGGAGCATTGGCGGCGGATGATTTATCAAACGAAGGTGCGACAAGAACAAGATGGAGTTTTTGGTGTTTTTGATTGCCCTGATGCGAGTCAGGTTGTCGCTAAACGTAGTCGCTCAACCACTCCGCTGCAGGCCTTAAATCTCTTGAATAGCAAATTTATAATCCAGCAGGCACAAATTATGTCTGATCGTCTACTTGTTGAAGCCCCCGAGTCCACAGCGGAGCAAGTACGGGCGGCCTATGTTCACTTTTATGCTCGTAAGCCCACGGTGGCCGAAGTTAAGGATTGTAAGGGGTTTATTCAACAGTACGGCTTAGCGGCATTATGTCGCGTGTTGTTTAATTCCAATGAGTTTTTGTTTGTTCAGTAGAACCAGATATAGACGAAACAACGAATAGTATTTATGAATCATCACCAAAAAATTCCAATGATAGGTCGCCATTTACTGAGCCGGCGTTCGGCGCTGGGTAATATGGCGTTTGGCTTAAGTGGCATTGCGCTGACGAAATTGTTGAGTGACAATTCCTTGTTAGCCCGCGAGGAAGGAAATACTACAACGATTCGTCCCCAAATTGATCCCCAGCATCCTCATGCTGCGCGTGATTCTCATTTTCCAGCTGCGGCGAAGAATGTGATTATGATATTCTGCGCAGGGGCTTGTAGTCATTTAGATACATTTGACTATAAGAGCGAGTTGATTAAGCGTGATGGTGAACCACTACCTGGAGCTGCAGACTTGGTGACGTTTCAAGGAAAACAAGGGAATATTACGCGCAGTCCTTGGCAGTTTAAGCCGCGTGGTGAGAGTGGCAAAATGATCTCCACTTTAGTAGATCATATTGGTGAACATGCCGATGATATGGCGTTTATTCATTCGCTTACCAGCAAAACAAATACACATGGCCCTGGTGAGAATTTCATGTCGACTGGTTTTACGCTCGACGGCTTTCCCAGTATTGGGTCTTGGGCGACCTATGCTTTGGGTAGTGAGACGGCAGAGTTACCTGCGTTCGTGGCGATTCCCGATCCCCGTGGGACTCCGCAATCAAGCGTCAATAATTGGGGTCCTGGGTTTTTACCCGCGACGTTTCAAGGTACTGCGTTCAATACCACTAACCCTGTCGGAAACCTGTTACCACCGAGTTCTTTATCGCAGGGCGAAGACGTCGCTACACGCGAGTTTCTGAAACGGTTGAACGATCGACATTTAGCTCGTTTTCCAGGCGATACCCAATTGGCTGCTCGAATAGCAAGCTACGAATTGGCCGCTCGTATGCAATTGTCGGTACCACAGATCAGTGACCTCTCGACCGAAACAGCAGCTACTTTGAAAATGTACGCGGCGGATGACACCAGTAATACCTTGCGAGCGAGTTTTGCCAAGAATTGTATCCTAGCTCGACGCCTCGTGGAAAAGGGTGTTCGCTTCATCCAACTTTTTAATGGCTCGTATCAAACTGGGGGCGAGGGGACCAGTAATTGGGACGGGCATAAAACGCTGAAGGCTCAATATAGTTTACACGGTCCAGTGTTAGACCAACCGGTGGCGGCTTTACTAACGGACCTAAAACAACGAGGGTTGTTGAAGAACACGCTAGTGGTTTGGACAACGGAATTTGGTAGGATGCCAACGTTTCAGAGTGGTGCTAGTGGTCGTGATCATAATCCATCGGGCTTTACTGCTTGGATGATGGGAGCTGGGGTGAAAGCTCCGTTCTCCTACGGTGCAACGGACGACTTTGGACATCGGGCTGTCAAAAATATATCGACAGTCTATGATTTTCACGCGACGATTCTACATTTGTTGGGGTTAGACCATAAACGTTTGACGTTTTATCACAACGGAATTGAGCGACGTCTAACCGATGTGCATGGCCAAGTGATTCACGACGTTTTGCGAGCATAAATTAATGCTCATTAGGCCGAATGTTATGTTTTGCTCACGGGTTGTGAGAACTTGCGAATAACGAAGAACCAGAGGGTGCTGACGACGATCAGGATGACCGCCGCAGCGAAGATACCCTCTAGTATTAACTTGCGTCCTAATTCTCGAATCGGCAAAGTCGCTTGGGTGTAACTTTCTTGAACTAGAATTCTCAGAGTGTTATGATTGTTGCTCGTCGTTGAAGGCGTATCTATGTCTTGGAGTACTGCAATCCACTGGCCGCTATATTTTTCTAACGCGGTAGTTTCACCCACGGGATCTGTGTAAAGCGACTTTTTTTCCTGCGCTAAGCCTCTGAGTTGTTTTGCCGAAAGTTGAAATGGTTTGTCAGGAGTGGAATCAAGTTCATCCATAGCGGGATGCTGCAGAATCGTGCCACGGGGTTGGCCGCCTCCAATTTCAGATCCCGCTCGACCGTCGATAAATACCGCAAATTGGTTCTTCGTTAAATATTCGTTTTTCAAAGAAGAGAAATCGCCGAGGTTTATCGTTATGGCCATAACGCCGATGAGTTTACCGCGATTTGACCGGTCATTTGAATCTACTTGGCTGGCTTGTTCTGATTGATTGGCAGGTAGATAGATCGGAGTTGAAATTGCAATTTTCCATTTTTTTGTCTGTGTACTTTGAAAGGCACGAGACAGATGTGTATTGCTGATGATCGCGGTAGTTCGGGATTCTATATCTTGGACAAAATCTCGGGGTCCACCGTGGAAATAGTTGCGATAACCGTAATAGCGGCCAATAGATTGTCTTTCGCCAGGGCTTTCACCACGGCTAAATGCGATGCCCAACATATCGCCTTTTGGACTGACAACAAAGATACTCGCAATTTTAGCGTTGTCCTGATCTTGCTGATAATGCTGAATTCGTTCTTTAAGAAAATAATCTAACGGCTTCCGTTGTGGGTCCCTTAAAAACGCTTTTTGTGGCGAGGTTAATGTTCTCCACGGTTGACGATTGTTGTGGATATTTTTCAATCCAGCGGAATCGAGGATAGTTGTAATGTGGCCAGATAACTCTCCTTGGGAGGATTCTTGTTCAACGATGTCAAAATAGTTGCGGAGTTCGTCCTTAACACTGAGTGCAATGTGGCGTGAAATCCAAGCATTGCTTTCAAAGACACGTTCGCGTACCGCAAGTTCGGCATCAGCAACTGCCTGCTGATACCACAGGCCACTAAAGATTGTCATGATTGCCAGTAGTAAAATCGGGCCAAAAATTCCTAGGATAGTAAGCGGTCGGCGATCTCGGATCGTCTGCCGGTGCCGCAACGCGTCGAGAATATCACGGACTGATGAAAAACGATCTTGAGGATTTGCGGCAAGGCATTTTCGGATAATTTCCCGTAGTGGTGAATCAATATCAGGTCGCAGCATTGAATCTGCCGGGTTGCCAGCATTGTTAATCGTGGCTTGGTAGGATTTTAAACGATTTTTGAGGTCGCCCGACGATTCAATCGTTGAGAGGTTATTTTTGCTGCGATTGGGGGCAGAACCTTCAAGCAGTGTATAGAGAATTGCGCCGAGTCCATAAACATCCCACCTAGGATCGGGGCTAGCATTCAGATCCGCCTGTTCAGGCGCCATGAAAAACAACGTTCCCAAAGCTGGAGATTGGTCAGTGGAAAGTCGCGATTGACCAAAATCTGCTATGCGCGGACGGTGATCCGCGTCTAATAGAATATTGGCCGGTTTTAGGTCACAGTGTAAAATACCTTTGTTATGAGCATGGGTTAATCCAGTTGTGATGTCATGGAAAAGCTCGATCGCTTGCCGGACGCTAATGGAATCGGCTGTTTTGATGTAATGGTCTAAGGAACCATCTTCGAGGTATTCCATAACATAGTACGGAGGTGTTGCTTCCCAGCCAACGTCTAGAAGTTGTACTACATATCGTTGGGTAGCAAGGGAAACTAGCTTTTCAACTTCTTTGCTCAGTAGTTGCCAGTCCACACCGCTTTGATGGTGGAAGAACTTCACAGCGACTTGTCGGTTGGTGTTTATATCGATTCCGACCCAGACTTCGCCATAAGCGCCGGTTCCTAGCAGGCGAGTGATTTGTACACCGGGAATATCTGCGTGAGAATCGGTCGGCTGCATACTCAGCTGGCGAGATCGGTCGTGATCGCCATCGGTTTGATGTTGCGTGAGGTCGTCTGACATGTGGATTTAGATGCGTGGTGCTTAGCTAAAGTAGTATCTTGTTTGACATCTATTTTACTCTAGTTAGGTAAATATGTTTGTAGTAGTTGCTGATTTGATCTGGGAAAGCGATGTGATTTAGGAGGAAATTCATATAGCGGCGAGCTATTAGTGGGTCTTGTTTAGTTACATTGGGGCTTACAGGTAAAGCGGATTCCATTAAAATACGACGTTTTAGTGAATAACCAACGAAATACGCGAAAATCTACTATGACTGAATCGCAAAGTGATCTGCCCGAGCAACTAGAGTTGGCAGATGATGCCTCGGCGCAAGGCAGCAGTGAACAAGATCAACAAATGCACGTTGCTGCCCGCCGCGATAAATTGCGGCAGATCCAAAAACTTGGTATCGATCCATGGGGTTGTCGATTTGATGACCGCCAATTGATCGGAGAAATTCGCAATCGTATTAGCGAAGTCCAGTTTCAGCAAGAGGACGGTACGCTAATAGATCTTCCGGATTTGGAGTGTGACGTTGACGAGCGTGTCAATATGCGGCAATGGCGCAGTGACCAAGGACCCGGCGCAGAGGTAGGTCCGACTGTCCGCGCGGCTGGCAGAATAATGCTGCAGCGTGATAAAGGGAAATTGAGGTTTATTGATGTCCAAGATTGGTCCGGCAGCATCCAATTATTTATAGGTAAAAAACAAGTTGGTGATGAGGATTTTGACCTCGCTGGGTTGTTTGACTTAGGGGATATCATTGGTGTCGATGGGCGTCTCGGTGTAACAAATACTGGTGAGTTGACCATCTTTGCTGAGAAACTGCACTTTTTAACCAAGTCGCTTGAGCCACCTCCGGCCAAACATATAGGGATGACAGACCCTGAATTACGACAGCGTCGGCGTTATGTTGATTTGGCGTACAACGACGGCGTGCGACAACGGTTTTTAGATCGAACTAAAATTGTCACTTCGATTCGGAACACTCTCAATGCAGCGGGGTTTGCCGAAATTGAGGGTCCGACATTACATTCGATCGCTGGTGGCGCTGCTGCCCGCCCCTTTATGACCCACCACAACGCGTTGGGGCTTGAATTGTATTTACGAATTGCCTTGGAGTTGCATTTAAAGCGTTTACTCGTTGGTGGCATGGAACGTGTGTATGAATTAGGTCGCGTTTATCGTAATGAAGGGATCAGTCCGAAGCATAATCCGGAGTTTACGATGCTTGAGCTTTATCAGGCATTCGGTGACTATCGTAGCATGATGGATTTGACGGAAAATTTGATAGTTAACGCACTCGCTGCACTCGGTAATGGCTACGTCGTTCCTTACGGTGAACACATGGTGGATTTCACTCCGCCATTTGAGCGACGGACGTATTTTGAGCTGTTTACGGAACAGACGGGCGTGGATCCAAATAACGAGGAGGCCGTGAAAAAGTATGCGACCGAGAATGGCATTGAAGTCGAAGGGCGCCACGTGGATGTCATTAAGAATGAGATTTTCGAGGAGAAGGTCGAGGATTCTTTGGTAGGGCCAGTTTTCGTGATTGATTATCCTGCGAGTATTTGTCCGCTTACTAAACGCAAAAAAGATAATCCTGAAATTGCTGAACGGTTTGAGTTGTTTATTCGTGGGATGGAAATCGCAAACGCTTATACGGAATTAAACGATCCTGATTTGCAGCAAGAGTTGTTTCAAACTCAGCTTGCAGGTTTATCGGATGAGGATTCTATGGCAAAAATGGATTCGGATTTTATTCGCGCCTTACGTCATGGTATGCCCCCTACGGGTGGCTTAGGTGTAGGAATTGATCGGTTGGTAATGTTATTGACCAATTCCCAGTCGATTCGGGAAATAATTCTGTTTCCTTTATTGCGTCCAGAACAGCCAGAACAATAGAATAGTCAGCACGTTTCTGTGTCAGGTACGTTACAAAATATCAAATACGTTATTGGGTAGGAGCTTTCCATTAGGGAGAGGTTCCCAACCCCTAGCCAAAGGATTGGCATGTACAAAGTATTGCTATCATGGCGGTATCTGAAGAGCCGTTATATTGCATTAGCCTCGATCGTGAGTGTAACGCTAGGCGTGGCGACTCTTATTGTGGTTAACAGTGTGATGGCTGGCTTTACTGTTGAAATGCATGACCGTTTGCACGGAATCCTTTCGGATATCGTTGTTCGCAGCCACAATCTCACTGGCTTACCAGATTCTGAATGGCACATGGAGGAAATCCGCAAGATTGCTGGCGATGATATTGAGGCCATGACGGCAACGGTTTCGGTGCCGGCAATGATTAATTTTCGTGACAATATTCGCGGACAGTGGATTACCCAACCGATTAACCTCATCGGTATTGATGAGACTACCTATTCCGACGTTTCTGAGTTTAAACAACATTTACTGCATCCGCTTAACCGAGATCAGATGGAGTTCTTGTTGCGTGAGAATGATTACGGCCGTGGCCGTAAGGATAAATTTCCCGTTGCTGGTTGGGATCGACGGCGAGTTACTGCTCAGTGGGAACAAAGGCAAATTGCAGACCAGGTCGAAAACGGTAATATCGATTCCCCTGACGTCGCCTTGACCATATCACCACCATTGGAGCTAGTCGATGAGGCTCAATTTCCAGCGGGACTACCGGTATTGCCCGATTCCATAGAGGAATTACCCGAATTGCAGGGACTTCTAGACAACGATCCTAGTGGAGTTGGGCATCAAGGTAATCTACCAGCGGTACCGTTTCAGACAGACGATACTCCACAGTTGATGTTTGATGCGGCGCGAGAGCAGCATACGGGAATTGTTTTAGGGATTTCTATTTGCAGTTTGCGCGGTCGTGATGTAAATGGTGATTTGATGGATTATTATTTTGCACTACCAGGCGATGATGTCAAAATCACTTTTCCCAATACGGGGCAGCCACCTAAGGCGGTTAGTGATTCATTTACAATTGTTGATTTTTATGAAAGCGAGATGAGTGAATACGATTCGTCATTTGCTTTTGTGCCGCTGAGTAAATTACAGAATCTGCGAGGTATGTTTACCGCGGAAACGGGTGTGGCTAGTGTTTCGGCTATTCAAATTAAATTACGAGCGGGGGCGGACTTGGATTTGGTTCGTAATCGTTTGCAGACTCGCTTTCCGTTGCAGCAGTTTGGTTATCAAATTCAAACTTGGCGAGATATGCAAGGACCTCTATTGTCTGCGGTGCAATTGGAAACGACAATCTTGAATATTTTATTGTTCTTGATCATTGCCGTTGCTGGCTTTGGAATTTTAGCTACTTTTTTTATGATCGTTGTCGAAAAGACACGGGATGTTGGAATTCTTAAAAGCTTGGGCGCGCCGAGTCGTGGCGTGATGAGTATTTTCTTGGGTTATGGATTGTCGCTCGGTATCGCTGGGTCGCTGGCTGGATTAGCGTTGGGATTACTGTTTGTGGATCAGATTAATGTTGTGGCAGGCTGGATAGAGAAAGTAACTGGCCAGGAGGTGTTTGACCCGACGGTTTATTATTTTTCCGAGATTCCGGTTGTGGTGAATCCGCTGACGTGCCTATGGGTTGTGCTAGGTGCAGTCGGTATTGCCGTCATTGCCAGTGTATTGCCTGCTCGCAAAGCTGCAAAGCTTCATCCGGTGGAGGCATTGCGTTATGAGTAGTGCCTATAAATTACCGAAGGCAAAAATAGCAGTAGGTGTCGAGCAATCGCCTCAACTTCATCGGGCAGCGACGTCAGTGGTAATGCGCGCGACGGGTTTAGTAAAGAGTTATCGCAAGAGCAAGGTTGAAATTCCAGTTTTAAATGGAGTGGATTTTGAAGTTAGAGAAGGCGAGTTTCAGGCGATTATTGGGACCAGTGGTTCAGGGAAAAGTACTCTTTTGCACTTGTTAGCGACGCTTGACCAACCTGATGACGGAAAAATATTTTTCGAAGGCAACCGTATTGATAATTTGCCTGCTAAATCACGTGACATTTTGAGAAACCGATACCTTGGGATTGTGTTTCAGTTTTATCATCTATTGCCGGAGCTCAGTGCATTGGAAAATGTATTGATGCCGCTGATGATTCGCTATGGTTTTACTAAGTATATGCTGGGACGACGTAAACACCGACGACGCGCGAAAGCGTTGCTGGACACGGTGGGGTTAAGTCACCGATTAAAACATCGTCCTCGTGAGTTGTCTGGTGGTGAAATGCAGCGAGTTGCGATTGCCAGAGCCCTTATCGCAGATCCGCAATTGTTATTGGCCGATGAACCCACTGGCAATTTAGATCGCCAAGCTGGTGATGAGATTATGGAGATATTACGCAAATTGAATCGCGAGCAGGGGTTAACAGTGGTAATGGTCACGCATGACGATGCAATTGCAGAGCAGGCCGACCGTACGATTCATCTTGTGGAAGGGCGAGTGCAATCGATGTGAGTCGATAGTTCTTTGTTTGTATGGTGTTGACCTGCGGACTCTATGGTCTTTACGGCTTATTACTGTGCAATAGACTGCGTCATCCTGTCTTATGTGCCAATCCCCTACGCTACTCAGATTCGCGGTTGCCCAGTAGAATGTAGGTTCGGAAAAGTCGTCAAGGAATTGAATATGTATTGCATGAGTATTTAGTATTAAGATATGTCACTGAAAATTTATATTAACGGAACACTGTTTGACAAACAGGATGCCAAGATTAGTGTGTACGATCATGGACTACTCTATGGTGATGGCGTGTTTGAGGGAATGCGATGTTACTCTGGTCAGGTGTTCCGTATGCGCGAACATTTGGATCGGTTATGGATGTCGGCGCGTAGGATTGAATTGACGATTCCGATTTCTCGAGAGGAAATGGAGATTGCTGTTAACAGTACGCTTGCTGCGAATGATATTCGTGACGGGTACATTCGTTTAATCGTGACTCGTGGTGAAGGCACGCTAGGGTTGGATCCCAACAAATGCCCTCAAGCTCAAGTGATTATTATCACGGATATGATTACACTTTATCCAGATGAATTTTACGAAAACGGTCTGGCAATTGTGACTGCCAAAACAATTCGCAATCATCCACTAGCGCTTGATCCACAAATCAAATCTTTAAACTACTTAAATAATATTCTTGCGAAAATAGAAGGTCTCAAAGCGGGTTGTGTGGAAGCTTTGATGCTTAATCACGAAGGTGAAGTTGCTGAGTGCACAGGCGACAATATTTTTATTGTAAATGCGGGCGTGTTGCAAACTCCGCCGGTTTCAGCTGGCGTGCTTAAAGGAGTGACCCGTGGTGCCGTTATCGAATTGGCACGTGAGGATGGAATCAAAGTTGAAGAAGTGACGATGATGCTGGAGGATGTGTACGCAGCCGATGAATGTTTTCTGACCGGCAGTGCGGCGGAAGTTGTTCCCGTGCGTGAAGTGGACGGGAATCAGATTGGTACTGGATCGCCCGGCGTGATTACCAGGCGAATAACAGACCTCTATTGCAATCTGCGGACACAATCGCGGTAGTTGCCTTCAGAAAGCTTTGGTATCGCTGGCTAGGGGATTTTTTAGTACAACGTGTCTTCACATTCCTACACTGGTGTTCCTTTTA
>Ga0315316_10003023_pt1 | contig 12176 bp, 14 predicted proteins | sample M160m3416metaG_FD_203702 | JGI IMG/M metagenome (GOLD analysis project Ga0315316, IMG submission 203702) | Ammonia-oxidizing marine archaeal communities from Monterey Bay, California, United States - M1 60m 3416 | ecosystem: Environmental > Aquatic > Marine > Intertidal zone | place: USA...
CATAGTGCACTCGAGAATGTAGAAATAAATAATAGTATAAAGAGTACTATTAGGACAATCCGTGATATTCATGGAAAAAGACCAAAAATAGTTGCAACCGATGGAAGAATTATGCATAATATGGTTAATTATTCTGATATCAAACGTAAATTAGGTACGGATGATAGCCCTTATTTGTTTTTATTTGGAACTGGTTGGGGGTTAACTAAAGAAGTTTTAGATAGTTCAGATTATATTCTAAAGCCTGTCGGAAGTTATTATGAATATAATCATTTATCCGTGAGAAGTGCTGTTGCAATAATTTTGGATAGAATTTTTGGTTGCAATTTTTAGGTGTAAGATGAATATTTTAGATAAGTTAGAAACAAAAAGTCTTAAGGAAATACCTTCATTTAAATCGGGTGATACCGTAGCAGTTTCTTATAAAATTAAAGAGGGTGAAAAGGAAAGGATTCAAATCTTTGAAGGAATAGTGATTTCTAGAAGTGGTGCTAGCATTAGAGAAACTTTCACGGTTAGAAAAATCTCTTACGGTGTCGGCACTGAAAGAATATTCCCAATTCATTCTAAACAAATTGATAAAATTGAAGTTAAAAAGAAAGGTAAAGTCAGAAGAGCTAAGCTCTACTATATTCGAGGGCTTTCGAAGAAAGCATCAAGAATTAAAGAAAGTACAAAATAGTTAACTTTTTAATCCTAGAAATAATCTTTGAATTGTTGCATATATAGAAAGAACTGTAATAAAAATTATTGTAACCAAAAAGAATAGGTGTTCGGTACCAAAAAACTGAAGCCCATAATACTCTAATGATGAACTTATTAGCCCACCCAAACCTAAGCAAACAACTCTTTCAGGTCTTTGCATTATACCTATGTTGGCATTAAATCCATGGTTTTGCGCTGCGGCTTTAACATAACTCACAGTTAAACTAAAGGATGTAGCTAAAAAAATTATGTATATAAAGTTACTAGAGCTATAAAGTATAAGTAGGCCGAACATAACAACAATCTCTGAAAAACGGTCGAGACAGCTATCAAGAAAAGCACCTTTGTCTGTACTTGCTTGATTAATCCTTGCAACCCTTCCATCTAAAATATCAAAACTCGATCCAGCTAGTAATACTACAGATCCAGAGAATATGAATCCAATTGAAAACAAATAAGCAGTCAGAAAGGACACAAGAAAAGACATAACAGTTAAGAAATTTGGAGTAATTTTACTATTTACCAAGATTTGCTCAATTGGTGAAATCACATAAGTCCACCATTCCTTAAATACACTTGATATAACAGTATCGTCAGAATAACCCTCAGAGCTTTTAGTGGCTTTTAAAATTGTTTCGTTATATGAATCATCGCTGATTTTTCTCCTAAAGTAACTAGAAAGCCTATAGCAGAGTAGTAAAGTTATAATAGTAAAAAAGATATTTTGTGGGTTGAGAAAAACTTGATAATTATCCATTTTGCCTCTTCATAATAAAACTTATCACATTCTTTCAGGTGATGATACACCTAATAGGCTCAATCCGTTTGTAAAAACTATCTTCAAAGAATGCAGCAGCAATATTCTAGATTTACTCAACTCATTGTCATCGACTAAAACTTTAGTCTCTTTGTAGTAACTATGAAAAATTCCCGCCAGTTCCTGCAAATAAAATGCTACTTTATGTGGAGACATCGAATCAGATGCCTCTAAAATTATATCAGGGAAATTCAATATCTTTTTTATTATATAAATCTCCTTATCTTTCTTTAGTAAAGATAAATCTATTGAATCTTTACTAAATTGAATAACTTCATCCCTATTTAAAATACTATTTATTCTTGCACTTGCATATTGAATATAAAAGATAGGATTGTCATCCGAGCCTTCCCTACATTTATCTAAATCAAAATCAAAATGCGAATCAGAACTTCTAGATACCATCATAAATCTTACCAGATCTTTGTTGAACTCCTCTAGCATGTCCCTTATTGTAGTATAGGTTCCGGATCTTTTAGACATTGAGACATCTTCTCCATCTTTTATTAACCTAACAAACTGAATTAAAACAAAATCTAATTTATTTAAATCATTAGACAATAATTTCATAGATGCCTTAAGTCTTGAAATATGGCTATGGTGATCTGCGCCCCAGATATTAACTATTCTATCAAAGCCCCTTAAAAATTTATCGTGGTGGTATGCTATATCGTTCATAAAATAAGTAGACGAGTTATCCTTTTTTTTAATTACCCAATCATCGTTATCTCCATACTCAGAGGTTTTAATCCATTCTGCTCCATCTTTAGAATAGATACAATTAGATGATTTTATAAGCTTCCTTGTTTTTAATAATAAATCTGTATCATGAATTTTTTCTCTCTCTGAATACCATGAATCGAAACTAATATCTAAATCTTTCAAATCTTTATCGATTTCTTTAGTAAGGTATTTAATTGCATAATCAGAAAAAAACTGATTATCCTTACCAAGCAAGTCATTAGTGGTCTCTTCAGAAAGTAAAAGATCAGCTAGGGCTATTAAATACTCTCCCTGGTAGCCACCTTCAGGAATTTGAGATTCTAAATCAAGCTTTTCCATAACTCGTGATTTTAGTGACTCTCCTAAGAGGCGAACTTGATTACCATAATCGTTAATATAATATTCGCTAATTACATTGTGGCCTGCAAATTTTAAAATTCTTGCTATAGAATCACCAACTGCTGCATTTCTTAGATGTCCAAGGTGAAGTAGTCCAGTAGGGTTTGCAGAGACAAACTCAATCAATATCTTCTTCCCATTAGAAGGTGAAGACCCAAACCTTTCCCCCATAGTTAGAACGCGAGAAAGAAAATCTTGATAAACTTTGTTGGAAATTTTGAAATTTACAAATCCCGGCTTCTCTATTGTAATACTATCAAAAAAGGAATCTTGTTGTTTGTTTAAGGAATCTGAAATTTCCTTAGCTAACTCTAATGGAGAAACTTTTAAAACTTTTGAGTTAATTAGAGCAAAATTTGTTGAAAAGTCTCCATGCTCTGAGTTCTTAGGAATTGAGAGTGTAAATTTAGAAAAGTCTAGATCGGAGAACCTACTCTCTTCTAACAAAGAAATTTTTATTTTATCTTCAATTACATCTTTCAACATATTAGCTATCCAAAACTTTCTAAACTTCTCCTGCAGATTTTACTATTTTGCCTATGGACTTTAAATGATCAACAAAATCAAGTTGTTCCATGCTAAACATATTGTCAAAAAACTTAACTCTAGATATTGCTCCTGATGAAGTAGTAAAATCTGCAAAAAATTTAAGTTCTTTTTTTGAAATTGTACATAATAGAGACGCTATAACTAAATTATGGGTAACTATCAAGATAGAAGATTTTCCAGGTAGGTTTTTAACAATGGATTTTAAGTAATTCATACTTCTGTCTCTAACTTCACCTAATGTTTCTCCTTTCGGTAGTCGAAAGTTCTCTGGATTCTCCCTCCATATACGCAACTCATTTGAATACTTTTTTCTTAAATAGCTTAAAGATAGCCCTTCAAAGTCTCCCTGATCCATCTCCCTTAATTTCTCTGAATATGTGACATTAAATCTCTTATCATAATTAATATTATCTAGGGTTTGCTTTGCTCTAACAAGATCACTACAAAAAACGTATTCAAAATGCTCGTGCTCGAAAAAGACCCCTAATTTTTGTGCTTGTATTAATCCATTAGCGTTCAGTTCAAGATCAGTCACCCCTTGGCATCTCTCTTCTTTGTTCCAATCAGTCTCACAATGTCTTACGAATGTAATTTTCATATTAGAGTATTATTGTAGACTATATATTCTCAATAACTAATCAAAAAATTTTGTTTTACATTATTAATTATTGTATAAGTAAATATGTCTCAATACAGAAAAGGATACTTATTTGAGAAAAAAACTCATCAAGAAATTGCAGATATAATATCATCTTACAAATATATAAAATTTTATGGAATCGAAAGTAGAGGTAGCAAGGGAACTGCAGATATTGTATTTGGACTTTACGATAGTAAAAAAAGAAAAAGAATATGGATAGGCATTCAATGCAAAAGAGGCTATGTTTCCAAGCCAGAAAAAGATAGAGAAATAAAAGGGGCTATGAAGGTTTATGGAATGATAATGTTTTACAGTACACCTCTTAAAGAAAAGAAAACAAAAATTGAGTTTTACCCTGATTTTAAAGAATGGCTAGAGAGGTGGATTAAGAAAATCTAAAGCATGGCTTCAATTATAGAATCATCAATATCAAAATTTGAGTGCACTTTTTGTACATCGTCACAGTCATCTAATAAATCTAGCATTTTTATCATATGCTCAGCTGGCTTACCTTCGACTTTAACTGAGTTGGAGGGTATCATTGATATCTCAGAATTTTGAATATCCACATTGTTCTCCTCCAGCCCCTTTCTTACATTTTCAAAATTATCTACTTCGGTTAAAACTAGAAAAGAATCACCATCACTTACGACATCTTCAGCACCTAAATCTAAAGACAAATCAATCAAGACATCCTCATCAATAGATTTAGAGGGAATTTCAAATTTACCCTTTTTAGAAAAAATCCATGAAACACAGCCCGATTCGCCAAGATTGCCACCAAACTTACTGAAAGCTCTTCTTAGTTCTGAAACTGTTCTGTTTTTATTATCAGTCATGACTTCAACTAAAACCGCTGTTCCTCCAGGGCCATAGCCCTCATAAGTAGTTTCAATGAAAGTATCACTAGCTAGCTCACCAGTACCCTTTTTTATAGCTCTTTCTGATGTATCTTTAGGCATATTGGCGCCGCGAGCGTTAAGAAGTGCTAATCTGAGCCGAGGATTAGTATCAGGGTCACCTCCCCCATCTCGTGCGGCAACAGTAATCTCACGAATAAGTTTCGTAAAAATTTTGCCCCTTTTCGCATCTAAAGCGCCCTTCTTGTGTTTAATTGAACTCCATTTGGAATGACCAGACATATTTACACCTATTTAGTAATTACAAATATTATCAAAAAAAACAATACAACACAATTAAAAATTGACATTTCTCCAAATATGATTATAAATATAAGTATATATATTTTATATATTTTTTATTTTTCCAAATATTAATAATCCAAAAGGTTCCAAATGAGTAAAAAAACCAAAGAAGTAGCTGAAAGTTCTAATAAAAAAACTATAGATATGATGAATCTAAACGAGCTAAGAGAAATAAAATCTGAAGCACTACAAAAAATAGCCTTAGATTTAAAGATAGATGATATCGGAAGAATGACAAGGCAAGAAATAACATACGCAATTTTAAAATCTCAATACGAAAGTAAAGGTGAAATATATGCAGAAGGTGTCCTTGAAATCCTTAATGAAGGCTATGGTTTTCTAAGGTCACCAAAATATAGTTACTTGCCTGGTCCCGATGATATATATGTCTCAAAATCACAAGTCAGATCTTTTATTCTTAAATCTGGAGATACTGTTGGTGGATATGTAAGACTCCCTAGAGAAGGTGAGAAGAACTTAGCGCTATTAAAAATAGAATCTGTAAACTTTGGTGACCCTGACTATTGCAGAGAAAGAATTAGTTTCGGAAATAGGGTCCCTCTTCATCCAAATAGTAGATTAGATATGGAGAGTAACCCTGATGAGCTTTCTACTAGAGTAATTGATATGTTTATTCCTATAGGAAAAGGACAAAGGGCGCTCTTGGTTGCTCCACCTAGAACTGGAAAGACAGTATTGCTCCAAAAAATAGCTAGTGCTATAACAGATAATAATCCTGACGTGTCACTTTTTGTTTTATTGATAGACGAAAGACCTGAAGAAGTTACAGAGATGGAAAGAACAGTTAAGGGTGAAGTTGTAAGCTCAACATTTGATGAGCCTCCACAGAGGCATGTTCAGGTTGCAGACATGGTTCTTGAGAAAGCTAAAAGACTTGTAGAACATGGAAATGATGTAGTAATTCTATTAGATAGCATTACAAGATTAGCAAGAGCAAGTAATACTGTATCGCCTTCTAGTGGACGAGTTTTAACTGGGGGCATGGAAGCAAATGCTCTACAAAGACCAAAAAAATTCTTTGGCGCAGCAAGGAATACCGAAGAAGGTGGGAGCCTAACCATTATTGCCACTGCTTTGATAGAAACAGGAAGCAGAATGGATGAAGTAATTTTTGAGGAATTTAAAGGTACTGGGAATATGGAGATATACCTTGAGAGAAAACTAGCTGAAAAAAGAATTTACCCTGCAATAGATCTTCAAAAATCAGGAACAAGAAAGGAAGAACTTCTTATAGAACCTGATGATCTTAATAGAATATGGTTGCTAAGGAAGGTCCTTAACCCTATGAGCCCTAATGAATCCATGGAATTTCTTCTAGATAAATTGAAGGGTTCTAAATCTAATAAAGATTTCTTAAAAGCTATGAATAGCTAAGGGCACCAACAAAGTTGACGCCCTCAAACTAAAAAATAATCACTACCTTTTTTTTCTTTGAGTAGTCTTACGCTTCTTAGCTGCAGGCTTTCTTTTAGCCGTAGTCTTCTTCTTAGCTACAGTCTTTTTCTTAGCCGCAGGCTTCTTAGCTGCAGTCTTCTTCTTAGCTACAGTTTTTTTCTTTGCTGTAGTCTTCTTCTTAGCTACAGTTTTTTTCTTTGCTGTAGTCTTCTTCTTAGCTACAGTTTTTTTCTTAGCTACAGGCTTCTTAGCTGCAGTTTTTTTCTTGGCTACAACTTTCTTCTTTGCCGCTGGTTTCTTTTTAGCAACAGGCTTCTTCTTTTTTGCAACTGCCATAACTTTATACCTCCACTTTAGAATATAAAATTAAATATTTAATATTTTTAACGAACACAAGAAAAATATTAAAGATTCAATATTTATTTTCACTGTAAGATTTTTAAAAAAAATTGTCAAGCAGTTTTTTATAAAAAAGATTAATTATTCTTTAAGAATTTATTCGTATCTTTAGTTGGTTAATTTAGATTTTTCAAACCAATCATTTACTATGCTATGAAAAGTATCTAATAAAATTTCGTTTTCTATCGGTTCACATACTTCATCTGTAAAAGCTTTTATTAACATAAGCATTGCCTTATCTTTTTTAATTCCTCGAGCCATAAGATATAAAAGAGCCTCTTTGTCAATTTGACCAATTGTAGCACCATGTGAACATTTAACATCATCGGCATAAATTTCCAACTGAGGTTTAGTGTCTACTTGTGCATCATCTGACAATAGCAAGTTCCTATTTGTTTGATAAGCATTTGTTTGCTGTGCTTCCTCGTGTACAAGTATTCTCCCGTGAAAAACGCCTTTTGATGAATCGTTCAATAAACCCTTATATAACTGCCTACTTTCGCAATTTGCTTTAAGATGCTCTACAAACATATAGTTATCCATCAATTGCTTATCTGTAGACAAGTAAAGACCTAAAATATTTGAATTTGAACCTTCCCCATTTAGCATAGGGTGTACATTGTTTCTTATCAGATGACCGCCAGTAAGAATCGAATTGGTTGTAAAATGGGAGTCTCTGTCTTGTATAATTTTCAAATTTGAGAAAATATATGAACTTTTATTGGAACTTTCAACAAGCAAATGCTCTACGTTGGAGTTTTTCTCTATTTGAACCGTCGTTGTCTTATTTAAGAAGAATTCTTTATCGGAACCTGAAACAGTGTACTCTATGATCTCGGCGGAAGAAGACTCTCCAAAAAAGAAGATGTTTCTAGTGTTTAAAAATTTATTATCTAGCTGGGAATCAAAACTATTAATAATAACTATTGGCTTATCAATATTCTTTGATTTATCTACCTTTAAAAAAAGACCATGCTCAATGAAAGCTGAGCCTAATTCGTAAAAAAAATCTTTATTCTTTGTAAGAGTATTATCAAGTAAAACTTTTTTAACTTCTAAATCTTCAAAAGAACTCTCTAGTGACTGAACAGTGAAAGGATAATCTAAAGATGGAATAAGTTGTCCATTGTGCATATAAATAAAGTAACCATCAATTTTACTTATATAATCAGGCAAGTTAGGCTGTTTGAACTCTGATTTACCATTACTCAAGGGCGAAAAGTCTTTCAAGGAAAAATCTTTCAAATTTGTAAATCTCCAATCCTCATTAGAAAGCTCTGGTATTCCCAACTCCTGGACTATATCCATTGCACTTTTCCTATAATCAGCAATCCAATCAACTTCATGATGATTTAACTTTCTATCTTTAAAATTCTGAACAAGTATATTCTCTAATTTCTTCATACTATTCTTCCAACCATGAGTATCCTTTTGATTCTAACTCGAGAGCTAAATCTTTATCGCCAGACTTAACTATTCTTCCATCAACCAGAACATGAACAAAATCTGGGACAATGTAATCTAGAAGTCTTTGATAGTGTGTAATTACTAAAAAAGATGTCTCTTTGCTTCTAAGTGAATTAACACCATTCGCTACAATTTGTAATGCATCAATGTCTAGACCGGAATCAGTCTCATCTAGAATTGATAGAAGGGGCTCTAATATGGCCATTTGCAATATTTCATTCCTTTTTTTCTCTCCACCAGAAAAACCTTCATTTAATGATCTTTGTAAAAAGGAGTCATCCATTTTAAGCATCTTTATTTTTTCTTTTGCTAATTTTCCAAATTGAACAGGCTTTAAAGGCTTACCTCCTCTAGCTTCATTAATTGAATTAAAGGCTTCTCTAAGAAAATATCCATTAGAGACTCCAGGAATTTCAATTGGATACTGGAAAGCTAGAAAAATGCCTTGCTGTGCTCTTTCATCTGGAGCAAGCTCTAATATACTTTCACCATTATAAATTATATCCCCATCGGTAATATCATAGTCTTCTTTTCCTGCCAAAATAGACGCAAGAGTACTCTTACCCGAACCATTAGGTCCCATTATAGAATGCACTTCGCCTTTATTTATCTTTAAACTAAGACCCTGTAAAATCTTTTGGCCCTCAACTTCAGCATGAAGATTAATAATCTCTAACATAAAAAACTCCCTAAAAAAATTATATAAACCTTAAAATTAGCCAACACTACCTTCTAAACTTACACTCAGAAGCCTTTCTGCTTCCACGGCAAACTCAAAAGGTAACTCTTTAAATACTTCTTTACAAAAACCATTAACTATTAACGACAGCGCATCTTCTTCGGACATTCCCCTTTGTTGACAGTAGAAAATTTGATCTTCACCCACCTTTGAAGTTGTTGCCTCGTGCTCAAGTTGCGCAGTTGTATTTTTTACCTCGATATAAGGGAAAGTATGAGCACCACAATTCTCACCTATTAAAATCGAATCACAAACAGTGTAGTTCCGGGCATTTGAAGCATTCTTTGAGACCTCAACTAATCCTCTATAAATATTCTGACCATGTCCTGCAGATATTCCCTTTGAAACGATAGTGCTTTTCGTATTTTTCCCTAAATGAATCATCTTGGTTCCCGTATCTGCCTGCTGTCTATTGTTTGTTAATGCTACAGAGTAAAATTCCCCCACAGAATTATCACCAGTTAAAATACAGCTTGGATACTTCCACGTTATAGAAGATCCAGTTTCAACTTGAGTCCAGGATATTCTAGAGTTCTTACCGACGCAATTACCTCTTTTAGTAACGAAGTTGTAAATTCCGCCTTTTCCGTCCTTATCACCAGGATACCAATTTTGAATTGTTGAATATTTAATTGTTGCATCATCAAATGCTATTAGCTCTACACAAGCTGCATGCAGCTGGCTTGTGCTCCTTTTAGGTGCAGTACAACCCTCTAAGTAACTGACACTACTTCCTTCTTCAGCAATTATAAGAGTTCGCTCAAATTGCCCAGTATCTTCAGCGTTAATTCTGAAATATGTGGAGAGCTCCATAGGACACTTAACTCCCTTAGGTATATATACAAAAGAACCGTCAGTAAAGACTGCGGCATTTAAGGCAGCAAAATAGTTATCGCCAGATGGAATTACTCGACCCAAGTATTTCTTTACAAGCTCTTCATGATTCTCAACAGCTTCAGAAAAGGAGCAAAAAATTATCCCTAGCTTGGCGAGCTTATCTTTAAAAGTAGTAACTAGAGACACGCTATCAAAAACTACATCCACAGCAATACCTTCGAGTTGCTTCTGCTCTTCAAGTGGTATACCTAGCTTATTATAAGTATCAATTATTTCAGGATCAATATCATCAAGTGATTTTGGCATTTCTTTTGGAGCTGCAAAATAACTAATTCCATCATAATCTATAGGCTCAATATTTAGTTTCGCCCAAGATGGCTCTTTCATCTTAAGCCATTTATCATATGCTTTTAATCTAAAATCTAAGAGCCACTTTGGCTCTTTCTTTTTTTTAGATATAAAATTTATAACTTCTTCGCTAATACCCTTAGGAATTATTTCTTGTTCAATATCAGTGACAAAGCCATACTTATACTCATTTTTCTCAAGCATCTCTTTTGTAGCTTGATCATTATCGATTTTTAACTCTTCGGTCATCCCTTGGTACCCCCCTCTACTACTTGCTCTTGTTTCTAAAATTATTTGAAGCAATATCTTGTACAGAAATATCATTAAGAAAGTTTAAGGTATGGAGTTGCAAGTGATCCCAAACTGATCTTTGACTGCATGAGTTAAACAACTCACAAACAACATTTTTTTCCATACAATCAATTAATTGCATATCGCCCTCGATTGCTTCGTATACATCCTTAAGTGAAATATCCTGAGTAGGCTTTCTCAGAGAATAGCCACCCTCTGGCCCTGGAGAAGAACTTAAAAGCCCTTTTTGGACTAATTTCCTCATTATCTTTGCCAGATAATTCTGGGGTATATGTTGCTTTTCGGAAATATCCCTAATTGTAAATACGCTGGCTTCTTCTTTAGCTATATAAGTTAAAGAGCGGACAGCATAATCCAAGGACTTACTTACTTGCAATTACTTTCCTTATATCCATAAACATAATATAACCTAAAAAAATAAGTATTTCACGCGAAAACTATTATTGACTTACAATAACATTGCAGTAATATAATAGCTTAATTTCATTTAATTAAGGAACGATATGAGCAACAAAGAATGGCTACTTTTAGATGCTAAAGATAAAATTGTAGGAAGATTAGCTACTAAAATTGCAAATATATTAATAGGTAAAAATAAATCTGATTACACCCCTGGGTGTGATAATGGGGATTTTGTAATTATAGTTAATTCTAATGAAATTAAATTTACGGGTAACAAACTTGATCATAAATTCTATTACAGAAATACAGGATATCCAGGTGGACTTAGGAGTACTAAAGCCGGAGATTTAATGGAAAAGGATTCAACAGAAGTTATACGAAAAGCGGTTAAGGGTATGCTTCCAAAAAATAAATGGCAAAGCATATTTATGAAAAGATTAAAAGTATATAAGGACTCTGCGCACCCACATCAAGGACAGAATCCAAAGGCTATTGAGGTTTAAATTGGATAAATATTACGCTACAGGAAGAAGAAAGAACTCTATTGCCAAGGTATGGCTTACCAAAGGGGATGGTCAGATCATGGTAAACAAGAGGGACATTAAAGAATATTTCCCAAGAGAATTCTGGGTTAAGAATGCAACAGAAGCTTTAAATATCACAGAAACAAGTAACGACTTCAACTTTAATATATCCGTGTTAGGTGGGGGGCTTACTGGACAATCAGGCGCAGTTAGGCTTGGGATATCTAAAGCAATACTTTTATATAATGAATCTTTCCGTTCTAAACTAAAACCCAAGGGCCTACTTACAAGGGACTCGAGGATGGTTGAAAGTAAAAAATACGGAAAAAGAAAAGCAAGAAGAGGACAGCAATTCTCCAAAAGATAGAAGTCTCGAAACAATGAAAAAAAAATTCAAGATTTCAAAACCCAAAGGAAAATTAGGAGTCTTAATACCTGGTATTGGTGGTGCTGTTAGCACAACTTTTATTGCAGGACTCGAATCATACAAGAAAGGCAACGGTAAATTATTTGGCTCCTTATCTCAAATGGGAACAATAAGAATCGGTAAGCGCACAGAGAAAAAAACACCCTTCATTAAAGACCTTCTTGATTTAGCTAAAGTCGAGGATTTAGAATTTTTTGGTTGGGATGTGTATCCAGACGATTGTTACAAAGCAACTGTAAAAGCAGGTGTTTTAGATAAGTCTCTTGT